>WLWI01005099.1_pt1 | contig 11009 bp, 6 predicted proteins | sample 6701501 | NCBI WGS metagenome assembly WLWI01 (sample SAMN12718690, study PRJNA515312) | sponge metagenome | isolation source: marine sponge | host: Mycale hentscheli | place: New Zealand: South Island, Marlborough, Capsize Point | collected 2014-11-01
GCTGCTTAACTGTTTACCACAGAGCAGAGCAGCCCAGGGTAGAGTTAGATCTGGAGATAACAGCTGGCAGCTACAATGCTAAAGTAAACCTGCCAGGTGTGCTTCAATTGAATTTTAATTGATTTTTTATTTTGGGCCGGAAATTCGCTTGACACCACCATATTTGGGCCGGAAAATGCTGATAAACCAAGTTGCTAGTGGAAACTGGGCCAGCTTTGGGTAAACGGGTTCTAAAATAGTTAGAGCATGCGCTCAGGTACTGGTGGATTTAGTGCACAAAGCCCTCGGGCCTACTGCCCTTGGGTTTCAGTGCACTAAATCCACCAGTACCTAAGCGCGTATGCTCTAACTATTACTTATTACATGCGTAACCATTATCATATAAATTCATTTTTCTTTAAAAAATGTATGTACTCGACTCATTTATTAATATTCAGGTCCCATGGAAACCTCAGTAGATGATTTCTGGCGTATGATCTGGGAGCAAAAGTCTCCAGCTATTGTTATGCTCACTAAAGTATTTGAAGGAAAGGTAAATCTAGTACATAAAAAGCACTAGCTATATTGAGACTACCTTTGTATCAAAGGAGGCATAGTATAAATATTTAATTCATAAAGAGCCTTACCTATACAATAAATGTCTGACCAATTAATTAATTAAACTTGTGTATATATATAGAAAAAATGTGAGGAGTACTGGCCACAGAGCACTTCTGAGCCATTTGTGCCATGTTCAGAGAGTTCATTTGTCATTGAGTTGAAGTCTTCACTGCCATTTGCAGAGTTTGTTGTCAAGAAAATGGTCATTACTAAGGTAATTGTTAATGCTAAATAGTTATTGAATAAACGCATTGTATTATTTCATTTGATAATAGTGAGCAAGCGAAGCAAGCTAGACGCTATCAGGGGTAACATTAATTGAAATTGGGGATATCTGTTCCAACATACGTATGTCATTTGTACTTTGACCATAGCATTTATGTGTTAGTTCGGTGGTTGACCCTGTCCCAAACTTCACTAAACCAATCCTCCAGCTTATCGATTATTACCCGTACAATCCAGAAATTGAATTATTTATTGTATCGAATTATTTTGTGGGTGCAGTTAAACTAAAGAACTTGCAGTTCCATTTTTATCAAATTAGTGGCAGTGGTAAGTTAGTGCACTATTTACCATAATTATAAGCCCTATGCAACGGTATTTACTGGAAAATTCATTGTCTACTACACTAACAATGAGGGTAAGTATTGTGTAGGTATGTTCAGCTGTTCTGAAAGTATTATGTGTAACAGCCATAGGTAAAAAATATCACCAAGAAAACGTTTAAATACCATGAATTGTCTTGTTTTGTCTTGCTTTTTCAAATTCAAACAGTTGCAACGAGTGTTAACTATGGCATTTTAAACTCTTTACCGTATACACGCAGTAAAAAAAACTAGACCTTTTTTTAGTAGCGTGAGTATGGGAAGTTAAAATCAATTATTTAAGAATAGTGTAGTTTCAGGCTTGCCCGCCATTTGTGCTCAAGCACATTACTAGTATATATTGTAAGCTATGGTAAAGCATACTATTCAGGTTTTAGCTGCATTTACAAGACAGACATTCATGAAAATCTAATACTGACCACATTATTCACCATTAGAAAAAATTCTGCATCTGCTGATCATGAATATGTTATTAGTAAATAAGTTGAAGTTATATGATGATAATAAGTTTAGGGCAACAAATATGATGCCTACTGAAAGTCAAGTTCTTTAACAATTATAGTAGGTGCAAGGAGAGTGGGAAGGGTAGGGAGTAGGAGAAAGGGTTTGAGATTATAATTACTGTCACGTAATTGTATTTAATTTTAAACATATATAATTTAGATTATCTCATGTTCTAAGTGTCAGATTTTTTTCATGTAATTTACCGCACCAATACATGTATTGATTGATCAAGTTCAACCACACACTTAGGTGTGTCTATATGAAATACGTGTATCATACACTTGGGGTCTATATTTCATATATTTTTATTTTATGTGTATCATTATGTACCCAGACTGATTGTCCAGGATCTCCTATTCATGATGTCACCTTGTTTCACTACCTTGGCTGGCCAGATCATGGAGTTCCAGCCAATGCCATTTCTATGATTAACTTCATTAAACGTGTGCGCAAGTCCCACCCTTATAGCAACACAGACATCATGGTGGTCCACTGTAGTGCTGGTGTGGGCAGGACTGGAACATTTATCACTCTAGACTATATGCTAGAGAGGATTAAAACTGAAAATACCTTTAATATATTTCAGTTTGTCAGTGAATTAAGGAAACAAAGAGTGTTAATGGTGCAGACACTGGTAAGTTCATAGAATTATTATAAATGAAATAATTTGATCGTTATTTCTTTCTTTGATCAGTGCTAATCCAAAGTATTAGCTACTTGCATATAATATATATGTTGTCAATGAGATGTCACTCCCCTATACATCAATGCTTATCTAAATCTATTTCCTTCATCTATAATTTCTTTCGCTTCAATATTGTTGTCAGAACACACATGTATGTTTAAAAGTGCCTCACTCTCACTACATTCTTATGATAACCAAACAGAGTGTTCATCTATAGCTACCTTACAAGGCTCATCATGGCAACTTCTGTTATAAAAGATTAAAGATGTTCCTGAGACTTTAGTTATCTATCAACTAATGTACCATTTTACTTTCTGGTAATGAGAAAAACAGTCAATATGTCTGTTTATTTTCAGTTTGAACAAATACAAGTCAACTTTTGAGCAAGTTGCTATAAATGTACTTACTTGCATGTTGAAATAATAATGCTAGCCATGGTGATTATCATCTGACATGTGCTTGAGAATGTGAGGCGACAATCAATGCAATCTTAAGTTCATCCTGCTACCTTACAAGATTCACCTTGGTAACATAATATATGTCTTTCAGTTTAAATATGTTCCTGTGAGCTTTTAGCAACAAGTATTGACCAACACATTTGTTTATCTTTAATTTGAACAAATACAAGTTAACTTTAGAGAAAGTTATGATGTTGAAATTGTAGTGTTATCCATGGAGATATAACATCTGACAGGAGCTTGAGTGTCACTGCAAAAACATATACACATCACATCACTAAAATGAAACCATCAAAATATTTTTACCAACTTATTCTGTTTATAACAGTACTACCTTAAATACTACACTGAACACTGCAAATAATGAACCAATTTGTCCCAATTTTTTTAGAGGGGCATGCAAGTGCCATCATTAACACAGCATAACCATCCTGTTGGTCCACATAGTTTTATATAGATAGAACAAGCCCCCCCACTATGCTTGACTATATTAAGCTTACATTGTTCTTCTTGTTATAGTTTATTACTAGATGAATCAAGCAGGGAGTACTGGTTGTGCAGACTCCAACATACAGTTTTTATGGACACCAGTATAAAATAAACTTTGTTTAAATATTAAATGAGCATAATTAAGAGAAAAAAACCCAATAAATTTTAGAATAAATTAGCTAATTATGTATGTTAATTATTTCAATACATTTAAAATAATATATGGTTGTTTTCCTGCATCTTTTGTAAACAAGCTTTAATATAAATGTCTATAGTTTACTAAGTATTAAATGTATACAAAACATTTTAAAATTTTTACTTTAAAATATTTTTTTACGAAAGTGAATTCAATTATATAACTAGCAATTACCCATTGAATCTTAAAAAATTGTAACACTTGGTCGGTGATCTGAGTTGGGAAGTATTGGTCAGCTGCAGGGAATCTATGAGTTGAATGAGAAATCTGGGGGGCTGGAGAGGTAAACAGAGAAGGAGAAGGGAATCTATTGGTTGTAAAGAAGGAATAACAAAAACTGGACCAGGTTGATTGTGGGAAAAAATGAGAGCAGGAGAGGGAAATTTTGGATAAAACTACTTTATGCTGCTGCACTCCTAATTTTACTCAAGTTATTATGTCAGGTACCACTGTGTGTGTTGAGGTTATAAGGCACTTCAAGGTACTCCAAGCTGTTTAGTCCCGACTTTATAATTGTTTGCGTGTGCACTTTGCATTCAAAGATTGCAAGTTCAAACCCCCAAAATGTCTCTTTTTATCTTCCATTTTTCCTCTTGTCATTTGCACATTGCCAGTCATTGTCATCGTTACTGTTACACAATCATATTATTGTATAGATTGATGAAAATAATTCCTCTATGATGTATAAATGGTTATGGAAAAACATAAATAAGTAAAAATTTAGTTATGAAGACAAAAATATTGTCTGCAACATTTTTTCATATGGTATGGCACTAACTATCTATTCTTTTATTTTATATTTTAGTAAAGAGCTTTATTAAATGTTTCAAGTATTGAAAAAATTCAATATGATACTGAGTAGTATATAAAACTATAGCAATCTATAATTTTGAAATGAAATATGTTTCTTTGACATCTACATGAACTTTGTATGTCTTTGTGCCAATACATAGGAAATGATATGTATAGTATATTTTATTTCCATAGACCCAGTATGTGTTCATCCACAGTGCTCTGGATGAGCTGTTGACTTGTGGAGATACTGAAGTAGCAGCTGCTAATATGAGGATTGCCATTGGAAGATTGAGTAGACCAATAGAGGAAGAGTCTGAGGTGTCTGGCTTTCAGAAGCAGTTTGATGTATGTTTGTCTGCAATAATTATGCTCATCTACAACAAGCTATTTAAATCTAGATAGCTGACTGAAGTTGGCAAGCTGAACATTGGCCAGGAGTCCAAATTTCTCCTTTTAGTTAGACATATGACTAGAAAAAAATTACAGCTATGTTAATTGTTTCAAAAGAATAATCAATACTGTACCTTTTATTTAATTATGAAGGTATAAAATTTCTTATTGGCATATTGTTCCTAATTTCTGATTTTGGTGAAACTACTAATTAAATAAATTAACAATATTTTTACAGTTTATTTTTGTGTAATAGACACTGACTCATATAACAAACGAGATATCGAATTTAGACTTCAGCCAGGCTGTGAATGAGACAAATAGAGTCAAGAATCGCTATTGTGACAAAATACCTTGTAAGCTGATGTGCACAATGAATTGGTTATGTCACTCATATGTACCAAAAGTTTTTATGTACTTCACAAACATTATTTCAACGTTTGCATTTACTGCTTTAAAAGTCTATATACAATTATCTATATTATAGTGAGCTCAAATTACTCCAGTATTTCAGTGTATGCTCACTAAAATAATGCATAAGCACATAACTATTGCTTCAATTGTATATTTTATGTTATTATAATAATTTTGTAGATATTAAAGTGTTCAAGTGATACTAAGAACTTTATAAGCAAGCTGCATTGGTCAATATTCAAAGTTATAGGACTGACTGGAAATGAGAATACATATGACACTAAATTTATAGCAAGTGTGATTTGCTTCACTAACTTCACTGTTGTCACCATGCGATGACTAATTATGTCAGCCAATTATTCTTTTACAACAAACCGGATAAAAGACAATGAGTTAAGTCTAACTTTAGATGATCCCATTTCTCAAGAGACTCATAGAACCATGTTCATTTGTGGAATAGTTAATCAATTGCCATCTGGGAAAGACCAGACAAGTACAATAGAATTTTTTATCAGAACTTCAGAAGTTTCATTCACCATCATAAAAATGAATGAACTAAGAAAAGATATGTATGTTGCACAACTGAGCAGATAAACAATTAATTAAGTAATAAAGTTTATTAATAGTAAAATTCAATTGTTGTCAAATTTTTTGACACCATAAGTAGCTTAAAGTATAATGAATACAACGTGCATTTAATGTACCTACTAACAGCTCATAAAATGATTTTAATATTATCATAGTAATTATACTCATAAACATCTACTATCCCATAATCTGAGTATTCCATAAATTTAAGGATATGTTATGTAAATTTTAAATGCTTATTTTGATACATACATCAAACAATAATACAATACCATAATTATTGTTTTGAAGTCGTTGTCTTTTTTAAATTTTTAAATATAGTAGTCATAAACGCTCTGGATTCAAATTAAAAAAATGTGTTCTACACTATATAAGTCTCCAGTCAGTAAGAATCAAGGAAAGAAGGGGGGAAGGCAAGCAAGGGGGACAAGACTCTCTTCCCAACAAAGTTGTTTAAACTTATACAAACAAATGTACCAGTATTGGATAATACAGTTAACAAGACAGGTTTAAAATGTAGCTAGGCTACAGAGCTAGTCAGGTGTTGTTCTTTGACAAGATTTTTTGGTCATAAAATTTCGGCTCGATGGGCCTTCTAGTGACTATAAAACATCATAAGACCTGGCAGCTTAAATACTGCCTTGAGACAGGAAAAATATTATTGTGTGTGTGTGACTATGCTCATAGGATGTTGCAACAACAATGCTTGTCATGACAACTAAAACACGTTAACATGAATACATAGTGATACAGGCTTTCCCGAGCGTCCTACGAGGCCTTACGACATTCGTATGTTTTAGTTGTCATGACAAACATGGTTGTTGCAAAATCCTATTATCACCGTGAGCATAGTCACGCACACACAATCGATTTTTTATAGTCTCTAGAAGGCACACAGAGCCGAAAATCTATGACCTAAAAATCTTGTCAAAGAACAACACCTGGCTAGCTCTGTAGCCTAGCTACATTTTAAACCACTATAATTATACTATTATAAAAACTGTACCCTCAATATAACTGAAGTAACATCAGTTAGTAGTTATAAACTGCTAAATTGTGCAAATTTCTAAGAACAATGTCGTTATTGCATAATAAATGAATAATTTGTGTGTACAATTATTGTATTATAGTTTTAGCTCAACATCCTACTGAAACTATTATAGTGTTGAATTATTTAGCTGATATATTATTCACTGCTGCTATAGTGACGTGCCACATTATTCTTTTTTTTATGTAATAATTATATAAGGTCACAATTAGACTATACTTGGAAAATTTAAATTAGATATAGATTTGCAATTAGTGAAATGAATATTTGTATTATCCTTTTAGGAACTTATTTCATGTAGCATAATCAGTTTGCTTACCATTGGTTCTGAAGCGTATCACTGATTAGGTAGTTGCCATAACTATTCACTTCACTCTGTGTTGTTAGCAATAACAAAACAAATACATTTTTATTGTTGTATACAATACAATTAGCTAATACAGTAAAATTGGTACTGAAGGTTATGATAATTTATATTGTTGTATTTTCTCTGAATAGTTCCATAAAGAGTGATACGAAAAAAAAAATGTCACATTTATGAAGAAATAAATAAACTCAAGAAAAATGCTAATCTCAAGCTTGAAGAGATGGTGATGACAAGCTGTGCAGCGTATGGTGAAATTACTACCAGCAAATCAATGATGGAAGACAAATGTCAACCTGGAGACTATGAAACCATTGCTGTACATAACAATTGACTTCAAGATTTTAATCAGTTTATTGCTAATTATGTTAAAATATAAGTGTACGTAGTAGCTACTTACTGTCAATTTTTCTTTTTCTGTTTTTTAAAACAATTGAGAAAAAAAAAAACAATATAGTTTAGACAGATGAAATAAATAATGTCACTATAATATTAATTATGTTTATTTAAATGTAAGTTGTGAAATTCAATAAAATAATGCTATCTGAAAATTATCTATTGACCACAGTAGGTGAACTAAAAACGAGAACATGATGTAATGATATGGCAAGTTGTATATTCCCTAATTTTAATAGTAAATATAAACTCCTTTAAAATGGTTTATAGTTTCCTAAAATGTTGAATCTAATGTAAAAAATGGCTTCAAAAAGAGATCCTGTGCCTTTTAATAATTTGCTGAGTAGAGAAACGAACATTAGCTACTCCATATGAGTACGAACATTGCACCTTGGCTCCAGGAAGTATCCTAATGTCTGGAATCATAGCATTGTGGCCATTTATACAATGACTCCATCAGTCCTCTCTGTTTCACAATATATTTATGACTAGTGATCTAAATCTTATAATTTAATATGTCTATATGTAGTCACACAAATATCAAGGAGATAATTGAACTAATTTACATACAATAAACAATTAAAACTAACATAATCTTAAGAGAGTACAAATAGAAGAAAACAAACACATAAAACTTACCCTTCAAATTCTGTGAATAACAAGGCCAACAATATCTATACCAAAGCAAATTTAATCAAAATATTTAGTGGAAGTAACTAGGTATGCATCCTTTAACATGCATGTCTCCATTTTGATTATGCATTCTTTGTTTTTTCCCATAGAAAATATAAATTGTGTACTGCTTGTAGCACATCCCTAGCTAATTATATTCACTAATATTTTAAGTCACAAATGAGCTAAACGCTGGATTCAATTTGTTCTTCTTCTTGAATTAACTTTTATAGCAATTAAAGTAAGTCTATAAAACAGACAGACGAAGAGCTCAGAAGTTGGTGTCTTCACTCTACACGAAAACTGTATTCACACAAGTATGTTAACTATACTAAAAATATCAAAACAAAAAATAAAAACTCTCGTTGCGGAAAGTGACAATCATCAAAAGCATGCGCGTAGTTGATAATCAACGAACCTTAAAATAATTATGATGAATGCCCGCGTAATAATCTACTTTTACACTGAGGAAAATGGGAGGGGTTATAATCACATTACCTGGGAGTGGTTAGAAGTAGTAGCTAGAACCCGTACTTTTTAGTAGCATAAAACACTCAATTTTTTTGGTTTCCAGTGAAATGCCCTCTTTTGTCGGAGCCTGTCACAAATGGGCTGTTCTTATGATCACCTAGTGGCCTGCATACTACTCTCATTTGCAGGTGAGTTAGTTTCCATTTATTGAAGAGCGCACTGATGTGTACTGAAGTTATTTTGCAGAAAGCTTCAATGCACCAGGAGTAATTTTTAATACTAAAGGTCTTGGCTATAAAAACTAGCTAGATATACGATACTGCATTATTGCAAGCTAACAATAGCTGTGAATTGCATGTGATAAAAAAATTCGAGGGCATAGATTGAGTAAACACACATTGAGAAATTATAATGATGTAGATGTTAATGGTGGTTCATGACTTCATATTTCTAAGTGCCACTCATTTGGTGCATACAAGGTAATGATTCTTTACCAAACTATAGCTGCAGAATTGATTTTTGTGTACATGTACAATATTTTGTTTGCTGCTCTGTAGCCTGCAATTAGTCATGACACTTGTATTAAAAATAACAGTCCACAACTTGCTATTTGTTAAAAAAAAAATTTTTTTTAACTTTTTGCATAAGTTGGGTGTACTCCATAATGAGGGGTGGTCTGTATAGTGGGTATGAACCATTAGCATGACATTTGTCTAAAGAGATAAGAAATTGTTCAGGTCACTCATTAGAATTGAAGCAATTTTTGGACCAGTGAGATAATATTAGCACGAGCTCCTCTGTTTAAATTTACCTTTTAATCCTTACAACAAGTCCACTTTTATATTGGTATGCAATTGTTTGCACAGTCGACCGACTGCCATTTCTCCATTTTATTTGCTGATTAATGTGTATGTATAAGGTATGTGTAAGTACATACTTATAATAGAGCTGATAGTAACCACAGGTATAACTGTACAACCACAATTATTTTAAATTCATGTATATTGATGCATGGGTATGAAACTTCAGATTTTATCATTCATGAAAATAATAATAGTAAAGAAAAACATTCACTAGTTTTTACTCTTAAAGCTGGACACACATGAATCACAATTTGTTAGCCATTAATAGTCGAGTATGGAGTATGAATACGTACAAAGGGATTGTTATAATCTTGTGATTATTCCTTATTAATAATACAGTAGGCAATTTTTTTGCTCATTTGAAATTGCTATTATGTCGTATTTTAATTTACCTGACATTTGTGCCAACTAATAGAAATACTAAATACAAGGTAGGAATTGTAGCATTGTTCTCACAACCAAGTAGCGCTCATAAAGGCCCTAGAATTTATTCATTGGATAGTGTACAGAAACTTTCAGAATGAAAAAAAAAAATAGAAGGAAGAGGAAATGAATTGGCTTGCAGTGTGTTGGACCTCCCCCTATCCACTCACACAAAAAAAATAAGTGTTTTCCAGCTTTAATTATGGCTCTAATAAAATTATTTTTTTATTGGCAGATATCATTTAAATAAAAATAAAACATAAAAACTGACTGTTGTAATTGTGCACATTATAAGTTTGTCTTCCTTAAGTTTTAATTGTTTAGAATCTTATATACTCAGGATAGCAAGAACATTGGTGTAACTTGTAATTCAGTGTAAAGGGTCTAGGCTGAGTGATTGTCACAAGTTTATAACTAGTAATTCTCGTTTATGAGGTGGTGTCACCTTTACAAAGCTTTTAATGAATTGTATTAATATTATTACGTAGTTATTAATTAATTAATTTATTATTCATTTTAGCATCAGCGTATTCTCAGGAACCGGGAACATGTTATCAGCTAACGAGTTGCCAGGGCTCAACTCAAAGTGCTGTAGATGTTCCTAATTTAGAACACTATTGCTGCAGATATTCCAGCCCCGGAATAACCAGAGGATATAGCTACCAACTTTTAGGCATAGAAACATGTTGCATGTGTCCACAAAGTAAGTTCCAAGCTATTTCTGCCATTGTGAATTTGCAGAACTCTTGTGACACGCATCAAGCGTGAGACCATGTTCAGTGAAACACTTTGTTTGTCTCCTGGTATATTTGTTAATTATCTTTCTGCCAATTCTCCATTTTGTTTGCTGATTTATATGTGTATGTATGTAAGGTATGTGATGTGTAAATATACATATTAATAGTAGAGTTGATATCACTATTTTTTTTCAATATTCAAAATTTAATTCTGCTGATACCAATGCTGATTGAATGGACTACTTTAGCTGGTACATATTTAGCTAACAATGTATTTATTGACTATACATTAGTAGCAAGCCCCCCACACA
>WLWI01005100.1_pt1 | contig 11008 bp, 5 predicted proteins | sample 6701501 | NCBI WGS metagenome assembly WLWI01 (sample SAMN12718690, study PRJNA515312) | sponge metagenome | isolation source: marine sponge | host: Mycale hentscheli | place: New Zealand: South Island, Marlborough, Capsize Point | collected 2014-11-01
TTTATTAGGGGTGAGTGGGGGGGGGGGGGGAGGTGGGGTGTGTGGGGGGGGGGGGGGGGGGGGGGGGGGGGATTGTTGGAAATTCATCATTGGCTGTGTTGTGTACTACTTGCATATTTACGTATGTAGCGGCAAGAATGGAAGCTAAAGTGCGCCTGATGAAGTTAAAGATGAAGGCTGAAGGATCTCCATCGATACCGCAGGTAAGTTCCAGTAGGAGGAATGGTAGACTAAAGAATATATCATTGCCCTATTTTTGCAAGTATCTCCAAATAAACTATTAATATAAAAGGACCACTTTGACTTTATTAGTGTTACCCCGCCTCCCCCACTCGTGCTTCTTATTGTGTGCTTGTTGTTGCTAGGCAGAGAGAGTGTATTTCTCTGTGCGTCTTCCCAGCGATGTGTCCTGCGGCAGTCAAGCTGGATTGCCCCAGGCGGACACGCCCATGTATTTCTCTAAGGAGTGGAGTATGGGGAAAGTGATAGACTTCATTGCTCAGAAACACAAACTGACCAACAACAATCATCTATCACAAGCACCTGTAAGTTAGGGAGGGAGAGAGAGAGAGAGGAGAGATAGCATTTCTTCTTTCTTATTTGTCTGTGGTTGTTTTATTGTGGTACATAGTTTGGTATGTTGATTTTTTGTTTTCCTTGTGATATCCAGATTATTTTGGTGGCTATTAACAGATACTGAGCGTTTGAGAATGTTGCCATGTTTGAATTAGTGAGGGATAAGCAGATATTGCAGTGTTCTAGCAGCACAAGTGAGCATGTTGAGCTTGTTGAGTTTTACTTGATATAGACGTTGAAAAGAACGAAATTTTTACCTCTGAACACAACCAAACCCTGTGTGTGTGATGTGAAAGAGGAATATGGCATGTCAGATTGGTGAAAAATGCTAAGCAAAAATTCTACTGGACACAATTTAATGAAAGAATTATTGGTTAATTAATGAACTAGTTAGAGCATTTTATGGTGAACTGGGCTAGCTACTATCAGTGGTATACAAATGATCTATGTAATAATACGCTTGTGTGTCAGTAATAATTCATTAGCTGAGCTTGGTTGGTAAAGCATTACCACATGTTGAATGGGTAAAGTGTTGTCACATAGAGGAAGTTGGAGGAAACGACAAGCTAAAAAGCAGGTGAAATCCGTGAGGAATTGACAACAAAAGTTTTAAGAACAGTTTCACAAAGCCCAAGTCTGTAATCGTGGACAAAAGAAAAGTGAGACTGAAAACAGGAGAGTTAGACTGAAGAGAGAGCTGAAGAGAAGGAAAGAAGGCTGGATGAGGAGAGCTGAGATGCTCAGGAAGAAAGAGAGCGATGCATGTGTGTGTGTGTGTGTGTATGTGTGTTAACGTCACTGTGACACTAACAGTTTTGCCCCCTCCCACTTTAACGTTATGGCACACCCCCTTTTATGATAGCAGAAACAGAGCTTCAATTAACTGTTTGTTCTTGCCACCAGATTTGGTGCTCTGATACCAGCACAGTGCTCACTAGACTTGGGATTAGAAACGACACTATCTTCTTTCTTTAAAACGTTTCTAAACCAAGTAAACTGCTTGGCTGCCATGTCCTCATTCGGTCAATAATGCCCCAAAAAACTTAATGATAATAATGATGTTAATGTTTCCCAAAATAATTTGGACATGCCCCTTAAGTGAGATAAAAGCTGACTGACGTAACTAAACCAAGTGGTAGAGGATATTAACATATCTATATAAAAATACGCTTGTGTGTCGGTAATGACAACGGCAGTGTGTATTCATGAATAGTTCATGAGCTGGTCAGAATTGGTAAAGCATCGTCATTGCCCGGGGGGAGGGGGGAATGTTTGACATAAGGGGAAATGGTAGGGAAAAAAGCTACCTTGTCAGTGTTCGAACCAGCAACTGGCAACTATGGATGTGCACACAAAATATATAACCGTTGGGACCTAACAGCTCAGACTAACTTGAAGTGCCTTATTAAATAATTAACCTATTATAGCCTATAAAAACTGAACACTGGGTCACTGAGCTGAGTTGGGAAACAGTGTTCATCTACAGTAGCTAACTATTATGGGTATAAGAGAGGCATAGATGCAGGAGAACGCAAGGGTCAATAGAAATAGAAGCAGGTGAGAAAGAGCTGATTGATGTAACTACTTGAAGAAGTGAAAGAAAATACACATAAAGGACAGAGATACACACAATCATTTCATGTGCAGGGATACAGTTTAGTCAGTGATGAGCAAGTCCCCAAGCATATGAAATTGTAACATACTAGCAAGTACCCTGCCACACAGTGGCACTTGACGTGTAGTAAAGTAAGAATGCAGTAGCATAAGCTATTTTTATTCGTGGTTATCATTCTCTACCACTGGGGAGCAGGAGAGGTAGACAGAGGAGGAAAAGGGAATCTGTGAGTTGAAAAGAGGAATAAGAAAAACAGGGCCGGAATGGCTGAGGAAGAAAAAAAGAGAGAGTAGGAGAGGGGGAAAATGGATAAAACTACCTTATGCTAGTACACTCCTAATTGGCATAAGTTAGTACGTCAGGTTCCACTGTGTGGCGGGGTACTTGCTAGTATATAATAATATGCTTGTGTGTCAGTAACGAGGATGATGTGTATTATGAATAATTCATGAGCTGGGCCTGGTTGGTAAAGTATGGCCTCACTCTGAGTGGGTAAAGTATCGCCTCACTCTGAGTGGGTAAAGTGTCGCCTCACTCTGAGTGGGTAAAGTGTCGCCTCACTCTGAGTGGGTAAAGTGAATTCTGTAGAAAGCCGGTAACTTAGTTGATATATGTAACATGTTCATCCACTGGCCATTAGTGGTGGTGGGTGACTATAACAAGTTTGTAACAGTAACATCAGATTCTGATCCACACCACATATCTCCCCCTTGTGTCAAACAGGAGAGGTTGGTGCTTCACGATGTCTCTGGCCAGCCATTTGATGTGAGGCAAACTTTACACTCTCTGCAAGACAGCCTGTGCAGTGGCAGTGTTATTGTCCTGAAGTACGTACCCAGGAGTGTGTCATTGCCATAGCGATGTTACTACTATCATTACTATTTCACTGCCAGAGTGCCTAGCAGAGACAGAGGTAGACATCTCCACTGGATTTGAGGGTGACAATAAACTTACTTGCAAAACAATATTTATAATAGATTTTTATTGCTTTGTTCTACTCATCAGCCGCATCAAGTGTTATTTTCTTTTTTGCATTACTTTTCATTTAATTTATTTTCTTCTAACTGATGATCCAGTAGCAACTTATCTGGCATATCGAGAGTAATTTTCTGAATTTATTGAAATAAACGATCCAATTATGTAATAGCTGTACAAGCCATAGTATGGGCATGCCTAATCTACCTGACAACAGCAGTTGAAGTTAGTCGACTTAATTTAACTGAAGTTAATTTTCGTCCTATGTCCCACTACCCACATGGCCCCGTCAGTTAACAATATGAGAGTATGAATTTAATTCATATATAATGTAGTTTTATACTGTTGATTGTATTTAGTAAAGTGTTACTATGAGTTTTGTGTTTGGTATTTTAAAACGTACAACATTAAAAATAGAATAGCATGGATGAGAATTAATAGTGGGTGTTCCCTCTAATTACAAGCCAAGTTACTGCTCGGCTTGTGCCTTAAATAGAGTTGCCTGGCATGGTCTAGCTAACACAATGAGGAGTTGGCATTTCCACGTGAGGTGTTTTGATTCTGTCAGTTCTCCAATCTCTTTCATCCCTTGTCTCATGGCTAGTCATTTCAAGTCTACAGCTTCTAAAATTAGAGTGTCACTGGACACTGTTTGTAAATGACATGACATGAAGTCCATGCTACCTCACTCTACCACTTATAGCAAGTGAAGGGATTTAAAACTCTTCAATCAAACTGGTATGGATATAAAGAATAAAACAAAAACAAACAACTAGTTACTAAACCAGCTAATGGAGTCAACTGACTGATTTGTTTCATAGCCACAGGGCAGGTGGTACAGCTGTTGTACTGTGCGTGCCCACCACACACGGGGAGGTCAAAGTCCTATAGGGTCAATGACCTCACCAGTCTCTTCAGGTCGGAATGGCTACAGTGGTTAGAAATTCTCTCAGTTCTCACAGAAGAGTCTCTCCGAATGGCGTACTCTTAATTTTAATAATTGTAATAATAATATTTTTATTACAACCGCTGTCTACAGGCAGGTATCGAGTACAGTTTGCAGAAGATTTGAAGAGTTTGGTAAGGTGGATCAAGGTGCACTAACTTTCAATGAATGATCAGATCACCGGCATTGCATACAGCCCTCAGGATATGTCACATAATCAAGATGAATTTAACCAACTTTCTATGGTCACTGCTAATTGTCATAAATATCTTGTTTAGTCCAAAATAACAAAATATAATAAAATCAATGCAGGTAAACAACCATAATTTAAAACAACAACAATATAATAATAATAATGGGAGTGAATGCAGTATTGTTGTAAGTGACTTGATGTTTGAATTACATACCACTTGGTGTGCCATATTTAGAATACCAGTGAAAGAGTGGTTGTGGCTATTTGTCATTTTCTTTACTTTTTTCGTACTGCATACACTTTAGTGTAGACTCCACCTAAAACACAATCATATTAGGTACTCATGTGATAATGGAAGATTGGTGAACCCATAATACTTGTATAGCAAGTGAAAATACTTAGCGTGCTCTTGAAAATATCGTAATACTAGTATTGTACACTGACTCATGTAATGAGTATCATATGTAATATTTAAACCATGGGTTCAAGGAATTATAGCTGATAACTGTCCCTGCCTGAAGAAGGGTGTGGTTATCTAGCGATAATTCCGAGAGCTGCTATATGGTGGTTAACTATTAATAGCAAATTCTAGTTGAGAAAATTTGCTATTATTATAATTATTTCAGCAGAGAATGACTGAATCAAGTGAGGGTAATTCCAAAACACTGACAACACGATAAGTGCATTTCGTTCCCGTTTTGCTGCATTCTAACAAAAACAGTGGTGATAGAGCGATGATATCCGGTGAGGTTCACAAGTCAACAATTTTCCGTGTTACTGTAGTTCTTTATACAGGGATGGAGTAACCGTTTGCACATTAAAAAACAAACATTTTCTTTCGTAGCTAAAATGTTATGATACATCATTTTATAACCATCTCACTCTGTTTCGTCTACAAAAAAGTTCTTCTGCATGCAATTTAAACTCTGACTCAGATTATTATCAACTATAATATCCACGGCACAGGAATTAACTATCACATATGCAGTTCACACTCGAGCATAATGTGTGATAAACAACCTTTCAAGCAGTTGATATCACTCGATAAGGTCAGCAATATTTATTACTAGTGGCTTCTTTTTTTTCTTTTCGGGCATGCAACACAGTATGAGAGAGTGATACAAACACACACACACACACACACACAGTAGGAGAGAGTGATACAAACACACACACACACAGTAGGAGAGAGTGATACAAACACACACACACAGTAGGAGAGAGTGATACAAACACACACACACACACACAGTAGGAGAGAGTGATACAAACACACACACACACATACAGTAGGAGAGAGTGATACAAACACACACACACACAGTAGGAGAGAGTGATACAAACACACACACACACAGTAGGAGAGAGTGATACAAACACACACACACAGAGTAGGAGAGAGTGATACAAACACACACACACACACACAGTAGGAGAGAGTGATACAAACACACACACACACACAGTAGGAGAGAGTGATACAAACACACACACACACACACAGCAGGAGAGAGTGATACAAACACACACACACACACAGTAGGAGAGAGTGATACAAACACACACACACACAGTAGGAGAGAGTGGTACAAACACACATACACACACAGTAGGAGAGAGTGATACAAACACACACAGGATGATTTGTACTGGTGTTGACATGATAATTTGCACTAGCCTACACTCGTTGCTATAACAACCATATCATATTCATGAGCATGTCATTTGTTGTACTGGTACTGACATAATAATTTACACTAGCCTACACTCGTTGCTATAACAACCATATCATATTCATGAGCATGTCATTTGTACAATATCACTTCTTCCTATTTCAGTCACTGATATAGAATACGTGGCTTCAGTGAGGGGGGTCAGGTGTGTGCTTACTTAATTCAGTTACTAGTGGTGTGCTTGAGCACAAATGGCGAGCGAGCCTAAACCTACACTATTGATTCAGTCATTCTTGGCTGAAATAATTATAATAATAGCAAATTTTTTATCTTTTTAACAGCTAATATAGTAAATAACTTCGACAAGAAGTCGAAATGTCGGGTTACGTTATAATTTAATATATTGGCTGTTTAAAAGAGAAAAAATTATAACTACACTATTGTTAAACGCTTGATTTTAATTTCTAACACTTAATTAAGCTACTAAAATATAGTTGAGTTTATAAATTACATATATGCGGTAAAGGCATTCAATGCCATAGTAACCACTCCCCGCAACAGTTTGAATTGAAAAAAAAAAAAAAAAAAAAAAAGCAACAAAATCAAGTCACGTTATTTTCTTCGTGATGTTCTTAGTAGTAGTTGTAACACAAAATATTTTCACACAATTGAACATACCTATGCAAGACTTACCTTCATGGTTAGTCTAGTGGACAATGAATTTTCAAGTAAATACTGTTGTGTAGGGCTTATAACTATGACAAATAGCGTATTAACTTACCACCGCCACTAACTCGAGCTCCCATAAGTTTTTGAGTGTTTACTGCACCCGCAAAAGAATTCAAAGCGGTAAACAATTAAATTTCTAGGATGCTACGGGTAATGATTGATAAACGAGAAGATTCTGTTTAGTGTGATTTGGGACGGGGTCGAACACCGAGCTAACACAAAAATACGGGAGGGTCAAAGTACAAAATGACATACGTACGTCCACACATATATATAAACAAACAAATATCCCCGATTTTCAATTGTGTTACCCCTGAGAGTGTCTCGCTCGCCAATTATAGTTACATTAAATTGTTTAATTGCTATTTAATTTAAACTTAATTTTTAAAAACTAGAATTTTTTTTTTTTAAACAACATCAAGCAAACAACTGCTCACAATTATACATTAAACAAACAAAGAAACAAAAATGCTGTCAACATATACATTGTGTGAAATTATACAATGGAGAGCCACAGTATGTCTTGTCTCCTGTTATGCATGTGTGGTCCTTGATTCTCTTGGTTACTTCTTTTAAATTCAACAAACCATTAAATGTTTGTTGAATTTAAAAGAAACAACCAAGAGAATCTAGATTTTGATCTCATGTTTACCCTAAGTTCCACATAGTAGTCATGGCAATGAATTCACCACCATTTTGCTGTGAAAAACTACAGAATCTTCTGCTGATATTTAAACACATGTATAGGATTGAGAATATCAGACAACTACCTATTATTATTATATTAAGGGTTGTCTCATGTATTATTCAACTTCAGTCAGTCGGTAAGGGATAGAGAGTCATAGGAACTTTGCACACGTTTATATGTCCATTTTGAAAATAGCAAGAATTAGACTAGACTAGAGAAGTTTGGAAGGGCTTTGTTTTGATTATTGATGCTTTTAAGGTTGAAAATTATTATGTTCATACTGAATGACAACAATCCTCTCTATAGCTAGGTGACACCTTTCAGTGTAAGTGTTATTGCAACACTTCACACGCACACATACACAAAACCTGGCAGAATTATCTCAATTAATAGGACCTCGCACAAACACACACACACATAGCATATACACACAAAAACAACAACAACAACAACAACAACAACAGCAGCACATCTCAGTTTAGAGAGAGAGAGAGAGAGAACGGCACAGTACTAAAGGTTGATAGACAAATATTCTAATGAGACTGGAGACCTCGGATTGATCAATTAAAGGGGGGAAGAGTATTAGGAAAGAGATATTTAATGCTTAGCAGTGCCTCTAATTTTTTTAAGTAGTCAAAATTTTAATATCTCAATGCCCAGTTGTACTTGCTGTCAGTTGCACTTGCTGTCAGTTGATATATCTCAGGCAAAAAAAATCTGCCATAATATTATCGAGCACAACAAATAGGGTAAGGCGAGTCTCACTGACAAGACAACCTCACTTTTCAATCCACTTAATAGCTATAGAATTGTAAAGCACAGCTATAATATTATGTAAAGTTTTACTATAATCATATTATATTTGCTGTTAATTCAAACATTTCGACTGCTATTCACAGCTAGCTATCAACAATGAAACAAACAAACAAACAAAAAAACTACAGTAACTGTTAAAAATGACTAGGACTAGGGCTAGGGCTAGGGCTAGGGTGATGGTACTAACATCACCTAAGTTATAGCATCATTTATAACAGTCACTGATAGTGGCCAGCTGAATAGCAGCTGAAATGCTTGAATCAATTACAAATATATGACCAATGATGTGAACCTTGTAATTAAATTGCTATGTCCACACCAAGCCAAACAAATATTACCACAAATGTAGTTAGTCCAGTCATTCTTGGCTTAATAATAATAATAAATGTTCTCGTTCTAACAGCCAATTAATATTGGTGAATTTCTTCCAATTTGACATAACTGCGAAGTTAAATTCTTGCATTAGTTATCTCTTCTCACTAAAAACTTTCCTGCATTTAGTTTCCTTTTTTCTTTTCTTATTTACTTTGGAAGATGTTTACATCGACGACTTTAAAAAGAAATTTATATATATCCCAAAATATGCAAATAGGACCGAGAATCGGTTACATCCTTGTGTGACCTTAGCTATATACTTCACTTAGTCTTCTGGTTCCATTCCATACAGCTGGTAGCAGTGCATAATTGTTAATTGCTCTGTGAGTTTCGTAACATGCTATAACTACCATAATTTCCCCCATTATAGTGTTTGTATTTTCAGTGTCTTCCCTTATGCGACTAATCTCCTGTTATGCGACATAGTCAGCCACAATTAATAACATTGAAGGTTTATTATCAATAAAAGCACAACACAGAATTATCCAAGCTTCATGCATTCCATCCCAACAGAAGCCAGGGGAATGAAATATGGCTTTACTAGGGAAGTTCTAGGGTGTTTTGGATTCTAAGAATTCTGAACACTACACTATATATAGTGGTGTGCTTCACAAAGATGTGTGAGTAAGAAGGATTTATATGATTCACAATTGGACAAGTTTATAGATCAATTCACACATTCAATCTGGAAGAGACGGCTTACCATGAGCTAATAATAGATTAGTATTAAGACATGAATTCTAGTTGCTCACCTCTAGATTTCTTAAAGTTCAAAATTAGCGGAAAGTTCAATTTTTATGTTTGATCCAATGCTAGCCTGCAAGTGTGTACTCAATGGGCCCAATAACTCACTGTAATGTCACATGTTTGGCTTAGTACTAATGCTACTAAAATGATGTGCTTAAATGGTGTATCTTATGAGATAAAACACTGAGTAACACATGAACAGTATGTGTACATATGTTTACGGAGAGAAAAATAATAGGAACATCATTTTATAATTAGATACATAAGATAATGTTCCAATCTATTAAAAATAAATTATAAGATGGATTTTTTTTTTTTACTAAACCCACGGGAAGATACATAGTCATTATTTCTCTTCTCCGGTAAACTTGTGCACCAATAGCTCCTACAGCTATAGCCTAATTCCTTAACGTTTAAAGCATCGTCAATGAATTAACAACTTTCAATATATGTACGACTGCACACACACACACACACACACACACACCTGCTCGCTCGCCATTAGTGCAGAATCACACCACTAGTCACTGCAAGAGGTGTGCACTCACTGGCGAGAAGATGATAATGATGACCATGGTGATGGCAAGTGAGAGAGCCAAGCAAAGAAGATATTGATCTTATTATTTGTACAGCAGCTGAAAATGTTTGTAAATAAGCAATAAATTAGGATCATTGGTTCTACATTGCCTCTGTGTGATCATGATAGCTTGTGTAGAGGAGGAGTGAGAGAGTGGTAGGTCATTTAGTAGTCATACGACAAGCGCCACTACAGATGGTGCACAGTGTGTGTTTGTGTGTTAGAGATGGTGCACAGTGTGTGTTTGTGTGTTAGAGTAAGTACATCCTTGAATTTGTAAGTGATGGTGAATTTGATGAGGTAATAGTTCTGATCTGCACAATGGAAACAAAATGTTGGGCAGAGCTGAAAAGAATTATAAATGCATACTCCGCTTGCAATTGTAGCGTCTCACTAACATGAACCTTAACACGAGTTAACAATGAGTTAACACGAGTTAACACAACGAGCTAACAAAACAATTTAACACAACGAGTTAACACAATGAGTTAACACAATGAGTTAACACAAGGGACATGCAGCAAAGGCAAACTTACTATCCCCTTGCTGGAACACAAGCTTCCTGAGTTGATCCTTGTCGATGCGGTAGTCAATTCTACAGTACAAAGTAGAGAATATAAATCCCTACTAGAGAAGTTTCATAAACAATTCTTGGTTGTTGTTGTTGTTGTTGATCTGTGTGTGACCATAATACAATGTTGGGATATTGGTTTGCAATCTGTAAATCTCAAAACAGTCTACGGTCAACAGACCTCTGCAGTCTTGTAAGGGTGAGAAAGTTTGTCAATGTTGTTCCATGGTTCCCACAGATTGTAGGATAGAGAACATGCAAATTTTAATTCACTGTCACATGACTTCCTCAAGTGCACTGACCACCACACCCCTCACACTTCCCACACCCTACACACTCCCCACACCCCTACATACTTCCCACACCACTGCACACTCCCCACACCCCTGCACACTCCCCACACCCCTACACACTCCCCACACCCCTGCACACTCCCCACACCCCTGCACACTCCCCACACCCCTACACACTCCCCACACCCCTACATACTTCCCACACCACTGCACACTCCCCACACCCCTGCACAC
>WLWI01005101.1_pt1 | contig 11008 bp, 8 predicted proteins | sample 6701501 | NCBI WGS metagenome assembly WLWI01 (sample SAMN12718690, study PRJNA515312) | sponge metagenome | isolation source: marine sponge | host: Mycale hentscheli | place: New Zealand: South Island, Marlborough, Capsize Point | collected 2014-11-01
TCTCTGAGCAGTAGCTTCCTGTAGCCCCTGTCCAAGAACCACTGTTCCAAATCCCTCATTCCTTGTGCAAAGATCTCTGGTGATGAGCTTCTTCTGAGGACACGAATCATTTCACCCTTGACCATTCCCCTGATGATTGATTTGTGATGTGCCGAGGAGAAGTGCAAGTAGGCATGTGGGTCTATGGCTTTGGAGTAAGGTCTGATGTCCAAGATGCCAGTCTTCTCGTATCTGGGGCCTTTAAAGATTGTGAGGTCGAGGAAATCTATTGAGTTTTGGGAGTATTCAGAAGTAAATTTGATCGAACTGACTTGCTTGTTCAGGTGGGAGACCAGGGCTTCTAGTATTTCTGGCGTATCTTCCAGGATCACCAATATGTCATCTATAAATCTTAGCCAGACAATAGGTTGAGTCCTGGTCCATGATAACAGAACATCTTTCTCCACCTTTCCCATGAACAAGTTGGCCAGTGTTGGTGCCACTGGTGTTCCCATTGCCACACCCTTTACTTGTTTGAAGTGTTTGGCAGCGAACTCAAAGGTGTTGCCCTTTAGACTGGCATCTTGGACATAATTTGTTCCAGATAATCTCTCATTCCATAATGTGTGACTTGTTAAATATCAGGCATATATTTTATACTAATCAGAGAGTTTGTTATCAGAGTTTCCACTATAGTTATCAGCTGTTATTGACACAATATTTCTAACTGCTTAGAAGACACTTTTATATATTATAAGGGTGTTTTAGATTTTTTTCTGGTATATAAATTGCATATCTATCAAGTTATTTAAAATTATAGATTGCTTGATTTTACAACAGATTATATTATTATAAAACATGTGATAAGTAGAGTAACTTTTGACAATGGAAAAATTTGTTGCAGTTGAAAGTCATATTATACCAACTTGAGGTACAACATGGTAGATAAATGAATGAAACAAAATCATACACACACAAAAAACAACAACAACAACAAAACACAATTAGCTCCAAGCTATTCTAATTTTAATATCAATATGATGTTTCTTTCTTTTGTTTGGTTTATTGAACTTCATTACTTTTTAGTATAACTATTAACTTGTTTGCCGTAAACTTTTTGTTTGATGAAATTTAAAACTCTCCTACAAACAACCAAGTAAAAAACGTTTCACAATGTCATTTATATCTCTTCAGCATGCTCATAGCTAGTATTGCATGACTAAAATTATTTTTGGATAAAATCTATATACTGTTAAAAACAATTTCAATGACATTAGCTAGCCTCTATTGATACAACAATAATTACAACAAATACAAAATACATAAAAAAAAAAGGAATTTAAAATGAAAAGTTCAAAAATGCTGAGGAGGTATTGGAGGAGGATTATCTACAGTTAAATCCATTTCATTGTCTTGTACTTCCACTTTCTTTTCTGGTAAAACTCCTATTATGACAAATTAAAGAATGGAGATAAGTTTTCACTAATTATACATATCAAATTGCTAGTTTTTTTTCCCGGAGAGATGCAAGCTAGCTTACAATTAATACATTGACTTTATGCTGAATTCCTATTAACTAAACATTTACTTATTTAGATAAAGGAATAATAGAGTTATCATAAAGAGCAATTAAAATTACCTGTTTCATATATATTTAAGAATTCATCATGTAACTCATGTTCACCAATATTCTTCAAAGCACCAGCAACTTTCTTCCAGGTGGGCACTGTTTGACTTCTTATCCAATTGTCACATAGCTCAATGAGACAATCAAAATCATTTGTTGCTTTAGTTTTCATTAATTGTATGTCTTCTCTGGTGAAATTGAAATACTTGCCCAAACTCTCCCACTTACAAGCTACTTCACGCAATTGTATGAGGAGAGTATCTAAATTCAATAGCTTATCTGTATACAAAAAAGTGAAAATAATGTTCATAGTTGAAAATCACATTCTATTAGCAATTTCTGTGTAGTACATGTAGCTATGTATACTATTACATTAAATTCTCCCTAAATAACATATCCAATAGCGTGCCCAATACTGGACCGGATTCTGCGCACAGACTGAAAGTTCAAGGAGAATTATGTATTGTTAGCATAATTATGAATAACAGTTACCTTCAATTTCAGGCAACAAACAAAAGTGATTGAATAAAAGGCTCATAATCAAAGCAAACTGCTTCCTGAATGCGTACATTTGGCCACACTTCCTAATTACAAGAGAAGCAGGCACTTTAATTCTTCTATAGCACTTGCCTTGATTCTTTTTATCCACTAAGCCTTTTCAATATACTATGATGTATATGTATATATATTGCATAGGTTGTTAGCAAGAACACTGTATACGGAGAGGGCGATAGCTAAGTAAGTAAGCACAAACTTCAACTTAAGTATCAAAGAGAAATCATTAAACAAAGATGCATCATCAGTACAACAGGAGTGACTTGTACAAACTAGCCTAATAGAGCAACTAACTACAAAATCAGTGGTGATGGAAGTGGGGGCGGGAGGGGGGGGGGACACAGGCCTCCTCAGATGTGACTTCTGGGGCATATAGTCTGTTCATATTATGACATTCTGTCATTGAATTTCAACACTGATTGGCTCATGAATTCAATTCTGTTTGCAATAACCAATAAAACCAGCTGCTTTTATCTCAATATCATTACTAACTACAGAACACAGTTGGTATTTAGGAACTGCCATCATTAGGGAAAATCAGTTTTCTTTGGCTACTGGGATAAAGAGAGTAGAGTGGATGATCCCAATAATATTAGAGCTCTACCTGCAGAATGTAGGATATCTTCTTCAGCGCTGGTGTACAAAGATGAAATTTCAAGTGCAGTATATGGCTTTTGTGCTATTTTCTTCTAAAAAAATCAAATTTATAATAGCTGAAGGAAATTAGTATTCATGAAAATGCTCAAATGTAGAATAAATTATGTATGATGCTATTAAAGAAATACATACAAACTTTTATGCTGCTTCTTACGGATTTTTGACCTCTCTGAGTATGTCCTCCTTCAGACTGAAATCTTACAGTGGTGTATTCGTAATCATCTTTAACCTAAAGAAACAATTATATTAGATTAAACCTGATTAGCTAAAATTATGGTGTAATACATAAACAGGTAAATTAGCAGACATGTACCACTTTTGGTGAGTGATAACAAATATAACACAAGAGATAGAATAGCTATTGACCATATGTAACCTATTTCATTGTGTTTAATCACAGATTTAGTTCAGATCCATCTAGTAACTTAACAGAAAGATGCACAATAAGTGAAATTTGATTGCTAAATAAATAGATCATGCTAAACATTAAGTTGGTGCATTAATAAATCAACTGTAGTAGTGAGACAGACTGATGTAGTTCATATACAGCAGCACTTGGCAGATAATGATAGTATGAGAGCCAGATACAATCGAGCATTTAATTGCTGATAACTTTTTAGTGTACAGTTATAGCACGTCTGGTCATTTAAGGTTAAAATTCTTTGAAATTGTCAAGCCAGAACATGAAATTAGGAACTCCAAAAAGGGTTATGGCGACAATATAATATCTAATCATTTTATGTTCTCTAAGATTCTACCATTATTCATAGCTTTCTTTCTGTAGCTAAATAGAATGGCCCTAGAATTTTGCCCTGATATTGTTGTTCAAATTGGTAAAGTCCAGAGAACTCACGGATTGATCATTTTCAATCAAATTGTATTCGAGTTTTCCATTGCTGTGGTAACAAATGAAGTAATTAAAAATACTACTATTCAAAAGACTTACTATGGTATTGATAGAAAGTTAATGCAATAAAAGCACATACATTGTAAGTTTAATGAGTGTAAACTCTGACGTTTGCGGGATAATCCTATCCAATATGGTTCATTGTGCTACAGATTGTTTTTACAGAAGTACATAGGCATACTTTATCAGTCGTAAAGTATTTGTTAAATTTTTCTGACAGTGATAACTTCAAGAACATTCTTTTTATTAAATGTTGTAGGTTAAAATGTAAATACACATCGTGCATGGTGAATATAATTATATAGACTCATCATGTTTTCCTGCCATATCAAATTAACAATAATAATAATACACTCTGTGAAATTTTCTCTAGTCATTCATGCTATCAAACCTGAATACCACGATTTAGAGTGCTATTATATCTCCATATAGCACATTATTCCTTTTCTTATTAATGTTACTGCTATAAAAGATATAATTATGATTTACTTACGAAGCCATCGTTGTTTACAGAACCAATTGTATTATATTCATCCTGCCCTGGAATTGTGCGCAGGTGATGATGAAATCCACTATTTAATGTACTGTATTCATCACTCTGTAGGAAAAGATACATTTCAACACAAATAAGCAGCTGAATAACTATAGCAATAATCGAATTCTAAAATATCTCTTTTTTCATTGTATTGTTATGATTAGTTAGTAAGTGTATAATTTGTATTGTTTCATTAAGCAGCCAGTTCTAAATTGTTCTTAATAGCAGTGCTAATACAGAGAGGGCACAGATTCAGCGAACGATATAATTGTGTATAATAGACTCCAATTGCAGACTATATTTGCAAATACAGGCACACACTCAATCCCTCATTTCACATACACTCGATCATTCGTTACACACACACAATCAGTTGTGCATGTGATTCGTAGCATTAAGCTAAAATATTATATTGTTATAACAATCAATCAATCAATAATTTTAAATGATTTCATAAATATGAGGCTACTAATAATCCAAAACTCCCTTATAATTAATAATACTATATCACTAGCAGTTAGTTATATTGAGTCAATAGCAGCTCATAGCTATAGTGAAAACTCTGATTAGGAACTCTTTAATGAGTATTTATTCTATGCTTGATATTCCATACGCAATATGAAATGATATCATTATGAGAGACTATACAGCTGGATCTGGATATAATTTATAATATTGATGCAGCAGATCCTCTGTTTGGTGGTAACAATAGGATGGTGTCAATTTGTCCTATATCAATTAATTCTAATGAGCATACTTAATTAAGTTATCTACATTTAAATTGCTCTAATAACATCATCAAAGATAGCTATTATCATAAAAGTTTTTATAGAATTTTTTAGATAAAAGAAAAATAGCATTATTATTAATAACAAAAATAAGACAACATTAGCTGTATCTTAAGTTCAGTCATAAACTAGTTAGTAGTACTATAATTTTATATTTTATGATGAAAGTTAACATGTTCATGCCAGCAGTTCTTTTGTCTTAAATAATTTTTTGTGTGTACTGCTTAAAGTTTTAATGTGCCATATCTCTGAATAGTGACACCTCTTGTACTCCTATCCTTTTCTATTTGTGAATGGGACTTTGCGTGGTACTTTTCTAATATACCCTCAAAGCCACAAGCGTAAAAATACAATACACAGCCATTACATTTTGTTCTGTCTATTGTCAATAATTGCAGTGAAGGTAACCAGTACTAGTGGTTTTAAAAAAGCTGATTTAAAGAAAGACATTTGTTTGTGACAGCTTAGCCTATTACAGTAAAAACTGAATGAATTATTGTCACATGTAAGAACACTAGCTTTGCTTACTTTGTCAATAATTTTAAGATTATGGAAAATAAACAATTTTTGCTTAGTTCAATTTTGAAATATTTTTCTTGAAGTTTCATTATCAAACCTGCAATGTTTTTAGTCAATAATTATTGAAATACCTGTTCATTATGAGCAGCTGCAGGATAAAACTTGACGTGATCATATTTAGATACATCATTCTAAAAAAAATATGAATGATTTATTATTGTTAAAAACATAGTGAGAATACCTGAGGGCTATCTTCTGTGTTCATTGCTCTAGATAGATAAATACAATAATTGATATTATTATTATTTTACATTTGATTTAAATTTCTTACTTCATGCCATTTTTATCTGCAAGGTATACATTCATAAAACTTTTTATAAAAATAGTATAAAGCTGAAAGCTTACCTTTTGTTTTCATTTTATGTTTTATTAAAATAAAAACAAATGTGAATGCAGCAATCAATATAAATAATAGTCCTATGAAAACTGAACTTATTGAAATGATAGTGATATTAATGCCATGTCCTGGAGTGGAAATATTCATTAATCCTGTATAGAGAACAACATTAAAATTGCAATACTTTCATGATTTTAGCTAATTGCATACTTGTTGGAGTACTTGTATTGTCTTCAGGATTTGTAGGAGTACTCGTGAGGGGAGTATTTGTTGGGTCTATATATTATATTACAGGCATATTACAGTCAAATAATGAAGCAGCAATAGTGAGAACCCAACACTGCTACACAATAGGTAGCTATTATTTATTCAAATTCAGTCGTCACTCTAACTTTGTAAAATGAAATCAGCACAGCTCAGCACATTTTTTAGGTATGCTTAAGAATCTTTGAACATGAATAATATTTACTCTCATAAAGTCCCACTTGAATCCAATAAATTGATTTTGCTCCTTGTAGATTTTATTTCTGTATGTAACCAAAAATTTCATTAAATTAAGCTGGGTAAAGAAAATTCTTATATATAGTACTTATTACAAGAGTCAGAGTGTGATATGGTGAAGTATTTCATGAGGAGGCTAATTTATTTTCAAGAGGCAGAGTGACAATAAAGCCTGAGAGTGAAATACTTTGCCATATCACTCTGACAAGTGTAGTAAGTGGTTTATTGCAGACTAGATATTTTACTACTGTAGCTGTAACAATAAAAAAAATACATATATAAATAAAAAATGAACAAAAAAAGCAAATAAACAAAAAATATGTAATGTCAATACACAAGTGGTTTATATAAAATTTGTCTAGGAGGGTCAAAACAATTCTCAGATTTTAGCAGGTGCAATAAGAGTAAAATTCAGATATATTGAAAGACTACTGCATTATTTAAACACATGCCAAACTATGCTGATTTCATGTTTCATAGTCAAATGTGAGTTTCGACAAGATATATATGTCTAAGTGGGAAAAGCTATTCTATTGTTACACATTTTGTATAATAATAATGATATTTCATGAAGATCCATTTCCTTACATTCAAAAAATATTAATTGATGTTATTTTAATATTGATGATGTGAGACAAAAGGAGTGAATTTTGAAATTATTTTTATACTTTTTTGGAATAAAAATGTATAGCTAATACTGTAACAAAACACAACATCATTAGTCTCCCAGCAATGGATAAAAAAAGTCATAATATCAAGGGAGTAGAAAAAATGATTTAGGTAGTGAAACTCTGCCCCTGGCAGCATGCTTTATCGATTTATATACCACAATAGACTGAGCCAGAGTGGTTCTCAGCTCTTGCAAACTGCAGTTAGTCTTAAATATAGTCTAATTAGGTATAACTAGTTCTTGTTATTTAATAGTCAAAAGGCATCTCTTTGCCCTGGTCTGTAAACACACTGCAATCACTGTTACTGTAAGTATATTAATGGCAGCTAACTAGTAGGGCTCCCTACTTTGACTTCAAAAAGCTTTTCCCTCTTCCACAATTTGATTTTAGGTGCCATTTTGAAGGACACAATAGAAGAAGGTGAACAAATACTCCATGACACTATGTTGAGGCACACATGAGAGAAGGCTTTGAGTCCTTCACAAAAATGTTGTTTTTTTTCACTGAACCTACTCTTTTAATTTCAAAGAAAGTTTCCATGATGTGGTACTTGGAAATATACTACACATCTTGAGTTCATTTTAATAATTATAACAGACATACTGTGGGATTTTCCCATCTCTCTTCACTATTATTTTCATTATTGGTACAAGTTTGCAAATTACCTGAGCTTTTCTTTGGCCAAATCCATTCATAGTATTGTGTATCAGAATTTTGTTGTGCACTGATTACATGAATGTTTTCCCCTTCTGCTAAATGCATTGTTGCAATATTTATTGTCATAATTCTTGTTGTATCTGAAACTTCTGTAATATTGATTCTTGCAAATAGATCGTTGCTACATGGAAGCATTAAGTCGATGTTGTGATGTTCATTTGGTGACTCAAGCTCCAGAGGTCTTCCATTATCGATATCTCGACTGAAATTATTATTACTTATAACAGCTGAGATGAAACATGCAGGAAATACTTCCCATTCAAAAGTTAAAATTGATGAGTTTAATAATACATGAAGTCCCGAAATTTTGAAGTTTTCTCGAATAGTTGAGCATTCTGTATAAAAGTTAAACAATTGTGAGCTTACACCTTATGTTGAGACAGTTAAATTTGTTCATGAAATTGAGAATTATAAGAAACTCTTATAAAAAACAAGGATAGAGTAACAAAATAAAATAGTGCACTCTTACCTCTATTTTTTATAGTTATCATCACTCGGTTGCACCATACATCAACTAACGTAACATTTTCAAATAATGAAAACTCTAATTCAGAGTGTAAAGAAGAATTAATAGATAAAAGACGAGTTGACACCATCATGTTGTTATTACTCAACAGAAGATCTGTGGTATTAATATTGTTATCTAATCCACCTATATAGTCTCTCATAATAATATTGTTCCAGTTCCAAACAATTTGCGCTGTTCCACTTTCTGTGCAAGACAAAGTGTAATTTTCACCAGGACATACTTCTAACGTAGGAGGTGGTGGATTTAGTGTAGTTTCTAAAAGATGATGATGAAGGATGATAAAAATATAGCATAATAAAGGACAACGCAACACTAAAAATGTTATCTATTTCATTTAATCTGGACCATACCTAACTTCTATTTATGGTAGCTTGAAGAGAGGAAAACATTCATAAGCACAAAAGATAATATTCACTCAGTGCAACAGCCTACCCTACTTCTAACATTTAGAAGATTGCTGAATTATGCAGGATTTTTTAAGAGCTATATACTTGTCACTGATTTTACAGCAATATTATGCCCTTATCATAATTATTTTCATCAGACTTAATATCATCAGCATTGTAGTAAGTTAGTTACTCTCTTACGAAATTGTTGAGCGAGTGTATCACCCAGGATCCGAAGAAGAAACACAACACAAATAGTATATCTTTCCATCGTGTCACACTTATCTAATCTTAGCTGTAGAACTCTTACACGTAAACCTTTACCTCCTGTTTGAACGGAAGTTAATATTAAACGGATATGACCGGAATTCACAATAATGTTATAGGAGAACAACGCAGTACAAAAACCAGTGAATATGATTTGTAGTAAGGGGTGGAGCCAGTCTTGCACAGCGCGCGAGACTCTTTACAAAACATTTGTTCTTGGGTAAAGGGTTTCGCGTAGCCAGACTCGAGAGGCGCTTTGGGGCACCCAATAATTATACTAAAATTGGACAAACCCAAAAAAATCTATTTGGGGAAGGTCATTAGCCGACCCTCACGTTATAAGCAAGTACTTTCTTTATAAATTAGGTACTCCTAAACTAAGGCCCTACTTTTTTTAAGTATGCATCTACTTTGTAAAGCAATGGACGATTTTTTATAAAGGAGGAACTCACTTTAGTAACTGATTTATAACATAAATTAGCTGATATATGGGCTCCCAAATTATACTTTTTTATATTTGAATAAAACCATTATTGAAATATTAGATGTATTCTCTCTCTTTCACAGACTTTTTCAACAATACAAAATATTATAAATAAATTATTGTTTTGAAAAAAAATTGACTTATGACAAAGTGTAATCCTATTATAGAGTCAACTCCTATTTAAGTTAGCTATGAATTCCATGTCACGTATAATAAAGATAATAGATTTGCCTTGCATGCTGTTTGTAAACTTGAGCAAGAGTACTTCATTTTCTATATCTCTTGTTCACTCTATGTCCATCTCTTGTCTTCTTTTTCTACACCCATTTTTTTTAAACTGTTTATTCCTATTTTTAATTCCTAAATTTGACCAGTTATTCTAGTTTGAAAACAAAGAATGAAATAATATTTAAAAGAGTTTAAATCATGGAAAGCATCAGTTTGATATTGCTATAAAAGCCATTATAACATTAGTTACCTTCACAGAACTTCTTGACAACAGACTGAATGAAATATGGCTGATATAATATTATGTATTATATTCTTTATGCTTGTGGCTTTGAGTGTTATTAGAAGAGTTCTTTGTGAAAATCTAATTCCAGAAGCAGAAAAGAATACGAGTACAATAGGTATCACTATTCAGAGATATTTTGCATTAAAACTTTAAGCAATATACAAAAAAAAAAGTTAAAATACAGAACAGCTAGCATGAACATGTTAACTTTCATCATAATTATATATGCATTATAGATAGTACTACAAATTAGTGTATGACTGCTGTTCTCAATAATAACAACAGTTATATTTATCTTATTATCTCAAAATCTATAAAATTGTTACGACAATATCTTCGATTATTTGATTAGAGCAATTTAAATACATAAAATTTAAGTTCCTTATGCCCATTAATAAAATTAACAGATATAGGATAAATTGACACCATCATACTTTTATTATACAACAGAGGATTCATAGTATTAATTATTATAAATTATTCCAGATCTAGCTGTATTGTCTCTCATAATAATACTATTCCATATGGCGTATGGTTTATTAAAATAATAAGGCATTGTAGTTTGTACTTGTTAGATATTTCCTATCAGAATTTCCACTATTGCTATCAACTGCTAAGAATATAGTTTTATTAATAATAAGGGAGTTTTGGATTATTTCTAGCATATATTATACTGCATATCTATTAAGTTATTTAAAAAATTATTAATTGATTGATTTACACCAGATTATATAACAAGTGATTCGAAGAGTAGCTTGTGACAATGGAAAATATTTGTTGCAGTTGAAAGTCATACACTGGTAGAGCCTGGTGGATAAAATGTAACCCAACACAAAGCTGGTGGAGAAAAATTGCAAGACCTATCATTCTTCCGGAGATGCCGATCTTTTAATAGTGCAGAAAGCAGTTGAATCAGCTTCAAGAGTCAACACTGTATTGATTGGAGATGATACTGACCTGTTAATATTGCTGATC
>WLWI01005103.1_pt1 | contig 11005 bp, 7 predicted proteins | sample 6701501 | NCBI WGS metagenome assembly WLWI01 (sample SAMN12718690, study PRJNA515312) | sponge metagenome | isolation source: marine sponge | host: Mycale hentscheli | place: New Zealand: South Island, Marlborough, Capsize Point | collected 2014-11-01
ACAAAAACAAAAATGTTAAAATGACATGTAAATTATATGTCAAAATAACACAAAAAAACATGTCAAAAATGATGCATCAATATGACATATTTTTTATGTTAAAGTAACATACGAGTTTTTACTGTGTGGGTCTTCATCTTCCTGAACAGTCTTGAATAATTATATTTATAATTTCCTTCACCTTGTGGCAACCTTCTTGTTAAGACTGCCATTCCATAGAGGTGAAGGGACTTACTGTACTGCTAGTTCAAGTCTAAGCCTATTAACAAGACTTATGCAATATTTTGACATATTCATGGAAATGGTTTAACAATACAGATTTGTAACAGAAGGTGCAAATAATACACATTCTTCAAACCGTGAGGAATATTACCTGATGATGATATTTGACTTCATTATTTCTTCTCTAAATAGCTGGCTGGCTAGGTCAAATTTGTAGCCACAAAAATGGAGTAAGTTTAAATTTATTTGACATGAAGAACAGTAGAAGAGATAACAGATAAAAGTTGCCATTTATCTGAATCCTAAGAACCAGTTGATGCAAGCTTTGACACACTAAATTGATTCCCAGTCAAGGAGAGGTCCGAGTGAACTGGACAGTCAAGTTAGAAAGAGAATACCTTACCACATGGTCAAGAGCAAGGAAACACAGATACAAGAGTAAAGTGTGGTTATAAAATTAATATGATATAGAAAAAGGAAAAAAAAATCGTCAAACACAGTAAAGGCAGTTTAAGATTATTTATTGACAAAAAAAATGACCACTAGCTAGCAACCTCAAACATAGCTGGTTCATGTAGCTACAAAGAATAATTCAGACTTTAAAGATGGACCAAACTCTGAGGCTACTTAACAACACTGCAGATATACCTAGGAAGGTCCAAACAATAAAGAGAGAGTGAGCTGAAGTTGGAGTGATGGTCCAGCTACTGAAGTTGAAGTGATGACTTTGGTTCATTTTCACCCTCTTCATCACAATCAAGACTCAATGTGCTACTTCTAAATGTAGTGGAACTTATTTTGTAAACAGAAACAAAAAAAGGAAGCACCAGAGGTGCAAAGACTTAGTACTATTAAAAACAGGCTAGCTATAACCAAATCATCTCAGATGAAAAGAGTAATTTTTCAGCAATTCCATTCTAATCGGTTATCAATATAGCCGGAAGAATGAAAATAGTAGATGTAGACACAGTCTTCATAAGAGAAGAAGCTAAACAGGCCAGGGATACTCGCTGGTATATATTTACAGAATGAACATTCACAAGAATTCCTGTAACTTAATTAGAAGCTAACTATTTTTCATTTGGGAGGTTTTGTAGTTAGCAAACACTGAACCATTCACTCCATTCCAAGAAAAACAAAGAACAAAGGTAAATCATGTTGTTTGCATCATATTATAGTGCAATGTTACAAGTGAGACTGCAATTACCTGCATCAGCTGTACTGAAACTGACAGAGATGGCTTTCTTAAGCTAAGGTGTAGCATAAAGTGATAGAGCCAGTGTAGTCATGGTGACACCAAGTGTCATAAAGTGGAAAGTGCCAGTGCTAGGTGGTGATGAGATATTTCCATTAAGTTCATTTTTTGTATATCCGACTGTGTCCCATCCTGAGTCAACAGTTGTGTTTCAGAGAGTTCAGATATAGGTGGGCACTAATGACTTAGTGCTCCTACTTAATCAGAGAATTTGTCTTCTAAACTTTTCTGCTTTTTGGCTTTCTAAGCTACTCTTCTCTTTTCTGCCATCTATATCAAATCATCAGTAATGAATGTTTAGTCATTATGGTGAATCTTATGGCAAACTATAATGTGACCTGTAGATATAATTGTCAGGGATGGCTCCCCAACACAGAAATGTACACAACAACAGAAAGACCCCCAGAGCTTCCAGACAGTGATAATTGAAGAACCCACAGCGGATCCCATTCAAACTTAATCATTGTTGACACTGAACTCTGACTAATTAATTGTTTACTATTTACACATCTACATGTTTGTGTGTTTGAACTGATGCCTATATAAAGACCAACCTAGACTCACTGCAGTTCAGTCTAGCGATTGTTAGAATGGCTGCACTCATTGATTTGTGTGAATTATTTGAACCATTTGAATTATATTAACCTACTTATTGAGAATTCAGACAACTAGACCCTCTGCGACTGGCAAAGAACCCATGTGGCGGCTGACCACCGTCACAATAATGATGTAATAAATGGTAACTGTCAATAATATAAAATATATACAGAAGTTGTCTGATCATAAATACCCAGTATAGCAAATTAACAATTTTCCTGGCTTTGTACTATTTAATATTGTTAACGTAACTCATATTGTTACATTCCTAGCCTTCAATTAGATTTAGAGTTAATGGATTCTTTACCAAAATGATAAAATTAATAATCAAAATTTTACATGTCTAATTATTATTAATATATTTGAGTCACTCTCCACATTTCAAATTAAGTAGTTGTATTTGAATTCACACCTTCTGTAAAGTATCGAAGTCAGTATAATCCATCACAGTATTCCTGGATGACCTGCTCTCCATTTCTGACCCAGTAGATTCCAGACTGACTGACTTCATCACATGACATAACAGGACAATCCTTGACTCTGCCTAATGGACTCACACTAAACTCTGTCCACAGTAAATACAGAGTGCTGATGTACAGGTCTTTCCTCACTTTATCAGAACTGCAGCTTGTGGATGTCACAGGGGAATTTTGACCAGGTTGTAAATTAAATGGAGTACTAAAGCATTCGTCTGTAGCAACATAATAGTGTATAGGATCTATTTCATAACAATGTGAGTCTAATACATACTAATATAGAAGTTTAGTTCATTTAGATATTAAATGGTTAATTAGCTATCTATTAAAATATTTTAATTGATTATCTACATATAGGACAAAGTAATATACCACACTTACATGGATGAGTAAGTGTAGTGACAGTATTGTGGAGTGTCACTGGTGGACCAGTTCCTGCTGCAGTACTAGCAGATACTGTGATATTAGACACTACAGTACTAGCATCTAGACTCAGTACTGTGAAGCCAGTAGTGGTGGATGTGTTGCTAATAGTAACACTTCCATTCACACAGTATGTGATGATGTAGTGGGTAATAATTCCATTAGTTGGATCAGGTTCCCTCCAGGTAATGTCCACTGAGTTTAGCTGGGGAGTAGCTGTTATGTTCTTAACCCTGGTGGGCTATAATAATTATATGTATTATATGTATATATACAATATAGCAAGACATGACACATGACAAGCAACTGGTATTTAAGAGAATAATGAGCTGTTTTTATCAAACAGTTGGTTACAAATTATTTATAACTATAAATTTACACAGTGAAATGTATTAGTCTTTCTTTCTCACACATTTAGCTCCATCATTAAAAACAACAAGAAGATATAACCTTCCTTCATATAGACTTAATACAAAAATCTACAGATTAAACTTGTGTATGATTAGTCCTAAATATTTTTGACCGGTGAATTGTTTATAAAGTGATTTTACAATACAATAACTATATCTTGTTAATAGTACAAGATACAATGTAATTTCATACCAATTTACAGAGAAAATTATTTTATAATGATAGTCTAGATAAACATGTCCAATCCAGCACACTATACTTTGTAAAAAACATAATATTTTAATCTTAATTAATTTTAATAGCAAAGATCAAATCAGAGGTAGCTCTAGATTTATTTTGATCCATATGTGATTATATTTAAATGTATGAGTCACAATTGAATCATAAAATTATATATATATTTGATTAGATTACTAAATCTCACTGTCCTCAGAAGTCATGAGTCGAATGGCAGTGGAGAATCCTCCATTATCTTCACCGCACACTCCAGCTACTTGGAATGTGTACAGTGTAAATGGAGTCAATCTAGTAATTGTGTGTTTACTGGCAGTTGAGTTGGTGTTTATTGTAGTTGTTGTAACTAGACCTGATCCATACTGTACCACATAGTCAGACAGAGAGGAATTTAGTAAAGAACAGTTCACTGGATTCCACTGAAGCTCTAAGGTAGTTGATGTAGTGTTTAAGATGTGAAGATGGGAAGGATAATCAAACATTTCTGAAACAATGTAATAATAATTCGACATTGTTGACAGTAATCAATGTGTCTGAATGTAATCAAAATAGAATGCAATTATAGATTGGCAGAGTTTTAAGGTACATGTTATATACATTTAGTAAGTGGATAATTATTGTTTGCAATTAAATGTACTTTTAAAACTGATAAATATTATATTTATATCACAAATATTTTGTACTTCATGTCAGATACATTTTCAAAATTTCATAGCAAAGTCTCATTTTCAGGCGCAGTAGAGATATGTCAATGAAAGAATAACCTGCAGAACTCCATAGCAGCAGAGGATCTGAGCAGACAAGCATCGGAGCTGAGCATAATAAGTGGAAGATGAAGCATTTATTGGTTAGGCTAGTCTGGTCACACTAAACCAAGCAGAATGCCTGATAAGGCATGTACACTTTATTTAATTATATACACCTTCCGATTGACCCTTTCAGGTCAATGGTCAGTACACGTTCATCCAATATAAGCTGCATAACCTGTAATTCATTAATTCTTCAGCTTAAATAATAATGTCAGTTGCAGCTAAAGGCTCTTTCTCTCTATAAATTGAAGTCTATGTTTTACCTAGCAATGATGTCTGTCTTTAATGTGCCTCAGTCAACCTCACCTCAGCCATTGTAGATAGATTACTTGTTTAGGATAAGCGTAGTTTGGTCTAGCTATCTAGCCATATATAGATCTTTTAAACTAATGTAACAGGTCATTTGACTAAAAACTAATTTTTGTCTATAACTAATTGTTAACTACAACCCGTATTGTGTAATATACACTCACACATGCCCTATCATAACAACTTTGGTATGAATAGCATACTTTGTTTTTGATGTCGCTATTTCCAATAATTCCATTATGTACATACATTATTTTTTTACTTTTTTGGTTTTATTCAACAATAAAAGTTTTTAATTACATGTAGTGCAATACACAATTTATAAAGTAAATACAATAACTTTATTTGGAAGAGTTGATAATAAGGTAAATTGCTGACTACTTATAGTCTTACCAGCTTCACTTTTAGTCAGAGTTGTAGTTCCAGTGCCTTCTAATTCTGCCAAATTATTTCTACCAGTAACACTGACAGAGTATTGAACATGAGCCTCCAGACTACCAATAGTTACTGAGTTACTGGTAGTAGATCCTGTTCTAGTAGGGACTCCATTACAAGTAGTACCAGTCAATGTAACTGTGTACATATCTACTGATAAACTATTGGTAGGTTGAGAGAAGGACAGAGTAGCTGATGTAGCAGTCACTGATGAAGATATCATTGGGGGTAATACATCTGTATAATATACAGATATTATAATATATAAGTTTAAAGCTAATATAGCACATATTTTTATGTGTTCTCTTTCCACGAACTATAATTGATACAGCGTAAGTTGCTGCTTTCTTCATTATGGGGAGTTACAATAAAATATAAGATTTAGAAAGTAAGTAGTTCAAGCCTAAATTTCTGTAGTTTACATTTTTAACTTGCTCTAAATTGCACTCACATTGTAAGAATCACATGGTCTCCATGTTTACTAATGAAATATTTTATGAAATTATGTCTGTAGTAAGTATTGTAGCTGGTGAGTGAGCAAAATTTGTGAGACACTATGAGGAGTAACACAATTGAAAATTGGTGGGATATTTGCTTGTTTGTTGATATGTATGGACGTATGTATACCATTTTGTACTTTGACCCTCACATTTTTGTGTTTGCTTTGTTGTCTACCCCTTCCCATACCTCCGCTAAACAGAATCTTTCGGTTTAGCGATCCCGTATCATTCAAAGAAATTTAATTATTTCTTTGAGCTAAATACCACAAAATGCACATAGGTCTTCAAACTTAACAACACTGTGCAGTAATTCTTTAGAACTTTTAGTTTTTTTTTCAAGTCGCAAAATGTTATGGCAAAAGGTTACTATGGTATTGACTCCCATTACCAGACATCATTTCAAAAACTTGGCCAATTATAGTAGCTGTACGTGCTTATTGTCAAAAGCTACTGGTAACTCTGACAGTCTTGCAGATTGTGATATTAGAGACTACAGATAATACCAGTACTCGGGAAATTGAGGTAAGAAAGTAGTTCTGTATTTTGTTAGATAAAGTACTGTCACAATGGCTACATACTTATACTTATAGAAATAGAATGATAAATTCTTTTAAAGTGTTTTGTCTGTGCACAGGCTCACTCGCCAGTGCTCAAGCACATCACTAGTATTATAATAAATTTAAAAGTTGTATTGTATGATGCACTATAATGAATATTTGATAGAGTTCTTATCTGGTATGACACAAGATGATGTAATGGTGCAATATACACTATATTTAGAACCATTACTCTAATTGCTGGTTCACATAATACTTATAATCATTATATCTAAAAACCCAATAAGAAAACATTATAATGAAATAGGAAGGCATATTTAAGCACACAGTAGTTGGGTTTAACAGAGTTTATTATTGTCACTTTTCAAACTTGATTCTAGAAGAAATATTCCGCCTAAGTTACTATTTACTAATTATTAGTGGCACTTAAAATAATCTTATTGATGGTGATTCAATATTGTACTTGCAATTCCTCACCTCTAACAGTGAACTCTTCAGACAAAGCTGGTACACTGTAATATGTGCCAGTAGTAGCTCTTATACGAAGAGTGACAGTGAAGCCAGTAACAAAACTAGAACTAGTTAAAAGTAGTTCCACTCAATGCAGTACCACCAGTATTGACCAGGGCAGTGTTTATAAACACACGATATGTAGCTCCAGAGAAACCAGCTGGAGCAGTCCAGGTGGCCTGTACTCTCCTATTACTAATCTGACTGAATACAATATTAGTAGGAGGACCTGGATCTGGAATATAAACTGCACTCAGTATTTGTACTGATAACAAATTAAGTATGATGTAAATTATGTATTAAATAAATAATATCTTCAAGCAGCTTATTTCTTTACACCAACAATAACTTAATACATTAACATTACATGTATTATTAATCAGATTTATACTCTGTTTTCATTAAAACAGACATGAACATTAGGGTAGAAAATACAATTATGATAACAAATTTGTTTTCATTAAACTATCGGTGACATCACACCATTAATGATTGCCTTTCTATAGTAATAATTGGCTAATTTTCTCAGCAACAATGAGTTCTGTTATCTTCATTCTCTTTTTAAACAAGTCCAAATGAAGAGTTTATTTGTATTGGTCAAATTGCATCGTATAATTTATGGTGTATTATCATAATCGTTTTTAATTTACTCCAGTGTTCATGTTTGTAATTTGGATGTAAGATCAATGAAAGATAGAGTATTATACATATTAGTATGAGGACCTGGATCTAAACATTATACAACACTCAGTAATTGTAGAAAGAAAATAAAAGTAAAAATAAATACAATGAGAGCACTTTGATTTCCCAATTGACTACCACTCATAGACTAGGTAAATATGAGCTACAATAACTCACTTTTAATACCATGTATATCTATTTTTGGTATGTATACTTATTTTATTTTGTATGTAGGTATGTACTTTTTTTCTCAAAAACTAAAATGAGGTGGGGCTATTTTCAGAATACATTGGTATTAGTGCACCATAAATATTTTAGGTGAAAAAATCATTTTTTAATAATTTTAAACATTATGCATGCATAACATTATTTTTAAACTAAGATTAACGAATATACTGCTCTTCTGATTATATAAAATCTCCATAACATGAAGTGAAGTTAGAAATACAAATTGAAATACAAAAATTGGGTACTCGCCAAAATTTTTGAGAAAAAGGTAGCCTAACGACATCAAAGTCATCATTTATTATTACAATGGTTATATGTAATGATAACAAAAATAGTAATAATGCTACATTACATGTAATACTGTATTATTCTAAAAATTAAATGTCTATAATTTTTTGTTTTAAACTTTTGTTCTTCAACTTCTCAGCTCGCTGTTTTTAGTAATTAATTTTCCTTCTAGTTGAATTGAAAGATCATAACTTAATGTTGAAGGCATTTAATTCATTTTAATTAAATTGTTAGAAAATTAAAAGTATCTTATTGGATGTTATAGTCCAAATACTGACAGTTTTGTGCATGTATCAACAATTAGAAACACTAATTTAGTATGAATGTCATTTAAATTTTCATGAAAGAATGCAGTAACAGTAAATACTCAATATTACATTTACCAAATACTAAATAATGAATTAAAAGAGAGTACCCTGCACTTCAAATACTGGTGATGTCACTCCAGGATCTGTTGTGTTATCATTATCAACAGTGTATGTATAACTTCCAGGTAGATATCCATCAACTTGTAAAGCAACTCTGTACATCTGATCAGCACATGGAGGATTACCCGTATGTACAGTCTGTCCTCCTCCTATAAAGAATCCACCACCAGTAGTAATCATACTTCCATTCCTTCTCCAAGTCACTGATGTAGCTTGTGCTCCTGTAGTAATTCCTTCTATGGTTAACTGTAGATTATTACGATCTAGTAATCGTGTACTAACATCACCACTATCAGTATTTATAGTAGCACTAGTGATGGCACCTACAAGTTAAAATATAGCCAGATATTAATTATGTATGTGACATTATTATTGGAAAATCAAGAAGAGCTATCAATATTTATAATGGTGTGCTTGAGCACAAATGGGAAGAGAGTCATTGTACACATGTAATTCAGACAACATGTAGTTTATAGTTTTAATTTAAACAACAACAGCTTTTAGACCTTAAATCTGATCATGGTTACCATTTTCATGAGACTCAAGCTGCTCTAGATAATTAGTTTTAGCTAACCAACCGGAACTTGGTTACTTATTAAGCCATTGATTTAGATGGCTCTAATAACTAGTAGATCATGACAGAAAGCACTCGACTGCCAAATGCACGGCCGAGCATTTGAAATTATGTATAGAGTTTTAAATGCCATAGTAATCCCTCACATCCTACTTATGTACAACTTACTTATATAAAACATTATACAATGTTTCACATGTTCATCACTATCAATGAAAATGAAATGCTACTAAAATGTTATTATCAAGTAATTTTTACTTACAAATTTACTAACAAGCTAAAACGTATAAGCTTACAAGGCTGAGTACTAGGTCAAAGTTGTACTTTTCTTTAATAGCAGAAATATTGTCAAGCTGAATTTGAAAGTTAGCCAAATCTTAATAACGTTGCTAGATTGATTTGTTATAAGTTTAAGTTGAAGTTAGTTATACACATACTAGTATTCAGTATAATGCATGATATAATCATATTAATAATGTTTAAAAAAGCTCAAAATTAATACATACAGCAGCATTGTTTAAAGAATGATCTGTTTGTTTTGTACATTAAATAATTTTTTTTACTAATATTCATAGTTAGTGCATACATTTGAGTTACCAGAACTATATTACTAGGAGTATTTAGAAAATATATTACATAAGCTTTGTCTGATTGATTGAAACTACATTGTGCTTTGTCTTATAGCTTTGTAAATGACCTCTTCTTACTAATCTAACATATTATGTTTATGCAATATATATAATATAGTACTTATTACATGAGTCAGAGTGTGATATGGCAAAATATGTAACGACAGGCAAATTTATTTTCAAGAGCAAGAGGCAAGTGAAAATAAAGCCTTTGAGTCAAATATCTTGCTATATCACTCTGCTGAGTGTAATAAGTGGTTTATTCCACACTAGATATCTTCACTGCTTAGTTAGTCCTAGGACTGGCAACTCATAGTGTAAAGTTGGTTGTAAATAAGTATGAATCAAAATATCATATTTCATACACTCTACTGCTGACTCATCATAATAAATCATTTACTTTTGCTACAACTCACATTGTCCTTGAACTTTCAATATGAAATCTATGATAAGCAGGAGGAGAATCATTCCTGAAAAAGACATGTGACATTATATTAAAATCAAACAACAACTCTGGCTCCTATTGAGCAACTCAGAAGAAGACCAACAGCACTCAGAAGATGCATGTTTAGATTACTCTGCAAACAGAGAACGATAAATGATGCTTTTAATTACAATTGCTTATTTTTTCAATACCAATGCATTGTTGTTGAAGGAACAGTGTACATAATAAAGTGCAGTTTTCTTTAGTCTTGGAGGGTAAAAGTATTATTTTATGTCTGTTCAAGGTTAGTCTTGATTGTTTGTAACAACATATCAAATAACTACACATACATGCAATCGTAAAAATTCTTTGAATACCCACAAGGTAATTCCTAACAGATTAAGTAATAGCTTGCTGTTTCTCAGATTAATTTTGTGTAGTAAATAAAAGTCATTGTATTTGGAATTCATGTATCTGTTATTGATTTATGCAGCTTACTGAATAAGTAGAGACATTGGATACAAATAAAATATATCTCCTCAAGTCTTCAGTGGGTGTGATTTATCTTATAGATTCAATGCTGAACATTCAATAGGTCCAAGTTGTAGTGGTTTCCGTAATTGAGTAAATATAGTTTTTCTTTCTTTCTAACTAAAGTTATTTCTATCCTCATGCAAACTATGATAAACATGCAAACTATGATAAACATGCAAACTATGATAAACATGCAAACTGTGATAAACATGCAAACTATGATAAACATGCAAACTATGATAAACATGCAAACTATGATCAACATGCAAACTATGATCAACATGCAAACTATGATAAACATGCAAACTATGATAAACATGCAAACTATGATAAACATGCAAGAAACCTGCTAACAGCTTGTCTAATCAGTAGCTACAAGACACTTGCTGCTCAATGCCAGTAGGTCCTCAGCAATTACTAGAGCTGGAGTTTTGCAATAATCGTGATTGAGCAAACATGGCTATATCTAGTTTTCTTGTGC
>WLWI01005104.1_pt1 | contig 11004 bp, 11 predicted proteins | sample 6701501 | NCBI WGS metagenome assembly WLWI01 (sample SAMN12718690, study PRJNA515312) | sponge metagenome | isolation source: marine sponge | host: Mycale hentscheli | place: New Zealand: South Island, Marlborough, Capsize Point | collected 2014-11-01
CTACTTCTATTTCTTCTAGGACTAGCTCAAATAAGTGAGAAAATGGTCCGTGTCCTGCATATTTTTAATACAAATAAATTGATCACCTAAGAGACCTATTTCATTTTATTGATCAAGGATTTTATCTTAACTAATGTCAATCTCTATGATAGTAAAGTAAGAAAAGTAGGGCTGTAGCAATACTTAATTTATAGTTAAATGTACCCGAAAGGGTTATTCGAATTCAATAATGTCATGCAACCAGTTAATACGAGAATCAGGTTTAAAATGTGCCACCAAAAGTGCAAACCCCCAGCACTACTATACACTAGTCGCAAATTTATTTTCTCAGGCAGAAAGAATTTAACAGCATGATTCCAGCACTCTGTACAGTTCACAACATAGAGCAAAAACTACTGTGGTAAGCCAAAACAAATATTTCTGGCTCATTAAACTCCAGCATTAAAGTTTGTTATTGTATGGTCTTCGAGATCCATTGTTGGCAGACTGATGAACTGATGAAAAACTCCAGCCCTGTGCATGCATGCTTAGGGTTAATAATAACATCAGAGCAAAGGTGTAAATTTGTTGTGAGGTGAATTTACAGTCAGTTTAGAGCTCTTGTTTAAGCTCAATTCTCATACCCTGGGATATATGAGAAGTTTGCTTTGAAGTCTTTTAATGACATTAATATGAAATATTACAGTATGATATGGAAATATTGTGATAATATGGAAATACCTAATAACACAATTTAACCAAATATTACACTGGTTAGTTAACTTTTAGTGAGCATAATTCAAACATGCTTAGATGTATGTTATTAAAATATACAATACATAGGCAAATTTTTAAATAGTAGTAAATCAATCCAAATAAGGTAACAAAGAATAGGGCAATACAAGATTCTTAATGAGATAATAAAGCAAATATTCAGCATGACAAATTATTTTTGTATGTAATAATCATCGTAATGTTATTTCTCAATACAACAGTAGAACCTCTGAACTAGAATAATATGGGACTAGGGCTTCACTTCACTAATCAGAGGTTGTTTGCTTTAAGAGATAACTATATATTTTCCTTTGGAGTGGGCAAGCAGAAAGCTTAACTAGAGGCAATTTGCTGGTTAGAAAGTTCGCTGTCAGAGGTTCTACTATAGCATGTAGAAAATAAGATTACCTAAATCATGACATAATCCAGCCAAGCGAATACAGAATTCATCAAGATCTGATATTGATTCTTCCTGTCGCAGATGTTTCACAAACTCACCAGCAAGATAGCAAACTCTTAAAATATAAATATATTTTAATAAAAAAATCATATGGAAATGTCACTTATCAACATACATTAATATTGCTCTATTAGTATTTGTATTCTAAATGAATAATATTCGAGTTTCAATGTCACCAATAAATCACAATTTATTGGCATACTTATAAGATTAAAATATTGTGCGCCTTGGTGTTGTGATTACTAATGTTACTCTACAATGCTTCATACGAATAATTGTCTTTAGTTATTAAATGACTCACCCAATAGAATGCTCAAATCTAGTGTGCACTGCTCCAGGATAGACATGACTCATTCCTCCTTTAGTTAAAAAATGCAATATAGTTACAAACTATTTAATCTGGTAAAATACCAAAAGCTTATTTAGTGCACATCAAATTCAGTAATTACCATAATATGTACAAAATTCATTATCAATATTGTTACCTATATAATTTAACATAACAAGCTTTATTAAATACAAAAAATATATACATGTATTTATGTGTGTAATTTACGGGGCCATTCTTTTTCATTTTTATGCAAAGATGCATGTGCCTGGCTTATGATATTATAACTATAATTGAGTTCACATTATACTTGTTTAATTTCATACCTAACTGTTTTAAGTCTCGGAGACGATAGAATTCTGGAGTATTAATTATGGCATCTTCCAGTACATTCAGTAATATTGAACCATGAATTGGATCATTAAACAGCTTCAACTAATATAAATAAATAAATATCATCAACTATTATGTGCTTACATACAAGTATTGTACAACAGTCTTATCAATACTACATAAACAAACACAAGCTAACTGCCAGCTAGTTTGTTTTTTTTATTAATGAAGTGATTGAACTAACTTACATATAAACATTATATGAATTATACATAAATACTCATTACACGAGTCAGTGTGTGATATGACAAAATATTTTACGACAAGGCTAATTTATTTCATGAGCCAGAGGTTTATGAAAATACAGCCTGGTAGTAAAATATCTTGCCACAACACTCTGATGAGTGTGATAAGTGGTTGTTGATGTTGTGATTCACCACAGCAGACTTGAATGACTACTGGGCAGCTTGCTATAGATATTCAGCCCAGAAATTAATATTCACAATAAAAGTAGAAGCATTGTTATTAATAATACTAAACACTTTGGTCCAGCACCAGGATGATAGCAGTATCCTATAGCAAAACTTCTCCTGGATATTCAGAACATTGAAGAACAAGTATGAATATCTTTGGACGACTGGAGAGGTCTCAAAAACTTAGGGCATCGTATCACTGTGGCTAGATGGATGAGTGCAGAAACACTTGTGACAGGGAAGATCATGTTGTCTTCTAAAATTCCTTCCACATGCACAACTGTAGGTGACTCTACATTGCTGGTTTAGGTGGAATTGCCTATTTTTTTTCATCAGTGACTCCCTTCTCCATTCTCACAGCCGTACTCATTCCCTCATGAATGGACTAGATAACCTTGTGCATAATGGGGAACACAGCATAATTCTCCAATACCTGCCACAATACTTTTCTAGAGACTGTGTCATATGCCTTTCTATGTCTACGGAAAGCACGAACAAAGCTGTGTCATTCTCTTTGCTCTTCTCCAGTAGCTGTCTTGCTGAAAATCAAGCTGCACTGGGACTCCGGCTTGACTCACTCAGTCACGTGCATGCACTTGCACATGCACACACATGCATACACACACACACTGCCTTCATACCAGGGATGTGATGGTATAGTAGCAAATATCAGGTTGCCAGAAACATTTTTGTCATACACACATATGAAAATACATAATATAATAAACACATATATATTTTTATGTATGCAACCTCTTTATCACTAGTTGGACAAGACATTACAGTTATACAGTTTTACTGTAAAGCACAGTTATACCCATCTGTCTATAAAGTGCAAGTTCTATACTAAATAACTCATTATTCATAAAACTGTAATGATTTTTTAAAATGTGAACTGTGTCACACACATAATATTGTACCTTTTTTAAATCTCGAGGAGTCTTTAGTTCTGTAGAAGCTGTATTAATATAAATTATTATGCCAACTCATTCGAGCAGGTTCTAAATAATGCAATATGCTCTGTAGTTAAATGAATAGGAAACCTATCTGTCAAGTAATGGCATGGTGAAGAAAGTTACTACAACTACAACTTACAAGTTTTATATTAGCTGTTGCTATAAAAAAACAACAGCAGTTCTATACAATAGTTGATTTAATGTTCAATAATTTATTGCATTATGTGTGTCAAATAATTATCTAAATTCCTATTCAATACAATGAAATAATTACTTTATGATGAATATTGAGTTTGTTTCTGTCTGAGTGTGTGTGTCAATATACACAGTACAATGATCTACTTACACTTCACTTTATCAATAATATCAGCATTTGTATGATCTGAAAGTAATAATAATATGTATTGTAATCATGAATTAAATGCCTTGTATATCATCATATAAGCAGCTAAAACTTCACAGTGTATGACCTGTAATTAAATCCTTGGAACAAAAGTCAATGATTTCATCTAAATCTGTTTCATCTAATTGTTCAGCCATCCCGTCTGTCTTTTTTCTACATGATAAAGTAGTAGGAAAGAAAGAAATCATTATTGAAAATTTAAAATATTATAAGAACTATGATTATTTATATTGTTATGCTTACTTTACAAGAGATTGAATGCTTAATAATGCACATGCAAAATGGGTACAAATCCAGGAGTATGCAATATTTCATATTTCACCTTTAGTTTCCAAAAAATTAAATTAAATATCAATGAGTGGTGTCTATACTACTTGGACATAATTAAGCAAGTTATAATCTTGCCCAAGGTAATGTTACAACCTTGAGTACATCTCCTAGACATATAAAACCCCAAATACCCTGTTTGTACTAAACTTAAATTCGTTATTGAACTAAAGTGGATGCAAAACTGTCAGGTAGACAGCATTAACGTTTTACTCCTTCAAATCCCTGGTGCTCTATACTTATTTTTAATTAAAAAAAATTTCTCTTATTTTTTCTTTTTTTAATTAGTACTTGCTAAATAATTTTTGTTGTTGTTTTTTTTTGTTATCTTGCTGTTGTTATTCATTTCTTTCTAAAAAAACTTCTCATTAGTTTAAAAGTAATAAATAACTTAAAAGAGTTGCTAATTATTTATTATGTTTAAATTGAGTTTAACCTAAACTCATTAACTTAACTGATTATGTACCCACCTACACTCTGACTTAGAATCAAGCAGACTTGGTAAGCTAATACTTGTATTTAATTCACTATTCACACGCACACACACACCACACCACACCACACACACACACACACATATAATTATTACACTTATTATAATGATTATTATTGTTATTCTTATTATAATTATTATTATTATTATTAATATTATTATTATTATTATTATTATTATTATTATTATTATTATTATTATCACTATTATTATTATTCTTATTATTAATATTATTAGCTATATGAATAAAAATTCTAACTTTTAAATCATTTAAATCTTATGATTAAAGTGGACTTACTGTGTTCAATATATCTGATGCTATTCACTCAATAGCAAGTAAAAGACTATTATTAACATTGTTCTCTAATAACTTACTAAGCTAGAATTGTCACTTTTAAGTTATACCAGGATTATGGTGGTTAAATGCAATTCCTTAGTTGTGGTCACATTAATCATAGCCTGGGTATTTATACGGCATCGGTTTTTTATTTAGAGTGTATTGATTATAATTATGAATATTGAAATCGGAAAAAATAACGTTTGAAGTGGGAGCGCTGTTACGACGACGGACGCGGTGGAGCGACAGATGTATGTATAAGTACAAACATAACTGGCGACGAGGATAAAACTTAGCATCAGGGGGACGACTTATCATTACTGCAGTAGCAGGATTCAAGCCATTGGACCCAGCAAAGCAAGACTGGACGTCATACTCTGAGCGACTCTCCCCCCACAACTTTATCGCCACGGGCATAAGTGATGCAAGAAACAGGGCTCTATTCTCTTATCTGTTTGCAGGCCTGAAACGTACCTTGTACTCAGTAATTTACTCGGTTCTTGGAGCTAGAATGTCGGGATTGCCCGCCAGAATCGGGATGGTTAGCAACTATGCCTTCAAGCAACACTCAATGGTTAATATTTTTTGGTGAGTGAAGCGAAAGAGACAGTATAATTACGGGTGAACGATTGAAAACTGGATATATGATATTAGAGAGTGAGCGAGATACTTTATGGGGTGAAACAATTGAAAATATTATTGGCGAGCGAGACTCGGTATATGTTCGATATGTTCAAAATATTCGTTTTTCCAGTCACAAACCTGGGGCAAATGGTTGTTACTATTATGTAGACGCCTCCTACCAGACAAGAAATTCGAACTTGGCGGTTTCTTAGTAGCAGCATAATATCTATGGTAGCAGAGTGTTTTTTGTTTTTTTTATGAGGAGCTACTGGTCATTATTTGGACGGTCGGAAATGGTTTCAATTGATTGAGGTAAGAAAATACTTGGTATTTGTTAGCTAAAATTAATCGTCAATGGCTATATTTTCAAGAGCTACCAGATATTTCACTTCAGAACAGCAAGTTCTATAGCAGAAGCTATCATTAAATAGAAGTAAGGAATGGCTTTGTACTTTTAATGTTAAAATAGAACTACTGAAGTTAGTAGAGTAAAGCAGTATATTAATAAATGTATTTTTTTTGTTGTATTAGCTTGTGCTTTCGTCTCAAGAAATGGTAGGATTTAATATTTTTTGTAACTGAGTCAGGATGCTTGTTATCAAGAATTACTAACACCTCAGATAGTGTGAATGGATTAAATTCAAAACTTGAGAAATGGAGGTAAGAAAGTAATTCATTAATTGTCAGCTAAAATTTTAATGGTCAACTTCTATAGTTTCATGTAACCTAACTAGATGGGCTCACTCGATATTTGTGCTCAAGCTGCTACACCAGTTGTTTTGTTGTTGTTGTTGTTGTTGTTTTTGTTGTTGTTGTTGTTTTTTGTTTTGTTTTGTTGTTGTTGTTTTTGGATTGTTTATATATCTTTTTTAATTAGGAATAATTGCGATAGCAGAATGTGCTGTGCTGGCTATACATGTTCCAAGCATGTATTGAGTAGTTAAAGCACTCCATCAAGAGAAGGGTGCACCACAGGTTGTCGGTGAAGCCAGGCTCTAGCATTTCCTGCCACAGAGTTGCCTCGTTGAGATGGAGCTGGGGGTGCCGACTCGTTGCTGATGGCTCTCCCAATGTTATAAATGATGGAGATGATGTCCTCAGCAAGGCCTCCAGACTCTCGGCAACCAGGGGAACAAAGTCAATGTTTAGGGAGGGCAAGCCGAGAGGCTGGAAGTTAGTTTGCATTGGACTCCAACTGGAAGTGCATGCCCTGGAGATACTGAAGCCTCTGACAGAGTGTTTTTTGTGGGGGACTGATGACATGTACGACCAGGGAAGCAGACTGACATTATGCCATGCTGGGAGGTATATTTCGGTGGGTCTAGAGGAGGAGTTGGGAATGAGTCCAGCAGACGCTCTAGCTGGGGTGAGACCTGCTGTCTGGGCTGCCCTGAAGATGACATCACTGATGGCATTATGCCTTAAGATTCTGTCACCATTACCATATCACAGTCATTGGTGGTCACTAGATGGGTCAGCTTGTCCATTACACACAGGGCAAGAGAAAGAGGTGCTGAAAAGCGGGACACCTAGCCAGTATTGCAAACAGCAGGAAAACCGAGCGAGTGAGATACTATAGGACAATTGAAAATCAGATATATGTGTGGTATTATATGATGAGCTAGGTTGTGAGCCTTGACAGTATCTGCCACCTAGAGAAGTCATTATCAAATACAGGGTACTCCAGTCAAATATCTTTCTAAGTTGAGGCAAGCCCTTTATATCCTTAGGTAAATTAGCCATGGATATACTTCCCAGACAGAGTTCTTGTTCTTAACAAACGAAACGCTGCCTGAAAAGTGTCCATTGACAACCAAAACGTAAATTAGTACAATGTGTTGATAACTAGTTTGTTAACCTCTACAGCCTTGTAAAACAAATTTGTTAACTCTAATTACCAAGACAGTTTACCGATTTTGTTATGGTTGCAAATGGACACTGGCACAGCTTTCTTGGTATGTATTCCCCTTAAAGGCGCGCGAGGACTCCTTTTTTTTTCCTCAAAATACAGCTTTTTAGGCTTGATCCAGTTTCTTTTGATGCTACAGCATTAAGCAAGTCCTAGTTTAAACCTAGGCTCAAAATTGTGAGAGAATTCCTCCGAAAATGCTTGTTTTTCCGTCCAGTTACTATGGCATTGATGACTTTTTACCAGTCGTAATTTCAAAACTTTTTCGGTGGAGCTGCGAAGTTCCGGTTGCTGGTTGTCAAGAGCCACTGGTAGTTAGAATGGCTTAATATTAACGCTACGGAAGCTACCACCACTAGGAATAGTTGAAGTAAGAACGTAATTCCATATTTTGTTAGCTAAAATTGCAAAAAAATTACAAAAATTACAAAAATAACTCGGGCCTTTCCTATTTTTTGTAGCCCAGAGCTTGCTATCGAGAGTGACTGGTAAATTCAGATAGTCAGCATGGCTTAAATTTAATACTACAGACATCACCACTGCTCAAGTAAGAAAGTAATTTTGTATTTGTTTGCTAAAATTTATGTTTTTGTAGCTGAGAGCTTGTTGTAAAAAATTACTGGTAATTTAGATAGCTTAAATTTGATACTACAGAAGTTACTTGTATTCAGGAAATTGAAGTAAGTACTAATTCCATATTTATTGGCTAAACTTACAAAAATAACACTGGCCTATTTTATTTATTTATTTTTTTGTAGCTGAGTGCATGTTCAAGAGTTACTGGTAATTGAGGTGCTCAGAATAGCTTAAATATGATATAACAGAAGTTACCAATACTCAGGACATCTAGGTAAGTGGTAATCCATATTTGTTGGCTAAAAATTACAAAATAGCACTGGCCTATTTTTTTGTACCACCTGAGAACTTGTTTAAGAGTTACTGGTGATTGAGGTAGTCAGAATGGCTTAAGTTCAATACTACAGAAGTTACCATTGCTGAGGTGAGAGAATTATTTAGTATTGGTTTGCTAAATTTAATGGTCTACTGCTATTATACAGTTTTACATGAACTAAGCCAAAATATAAACTATGCAGTAACAATACAGTAGTGTTACGTACTTAACCGTGCAGGCTTGCTTGCCATTTTTGTGCACAAGCACACCACTAGTTGGCGAGCGAACGGAGCGAGCGAGACACTATTAGGGTAGTCTCGCGTAGCCAGACCCTTTACCAACCGCTAAGCGGGGGAAAGGGTCTGGTGTACTGACATTGAGCGATTCGTTTTACCACCCCGAAATATTTGGGGTAACCGCAACAATACACGGCTCGGTTAGCTTGAGTAAACTGACTGTTAAACGAGTGCGGGAGAAAACACTTGCGCTTGTGTATTTGGTACAAAACGTGAGTGGTGTCCGTAGCGTACAGGCGAATTTAGTCTTGCAGGCAAGAGTTTGAAGGCGAATTGTAGTATCGACACGCAATTGAAGAGGCTAACCAAAAGCTAGGTTTTGCAGTTCTGAAAGAAAAGCAGATAGAAGCAGTGAAATGTTTTGTTAGTCATCAAGACACATTTGAACAGGGTATGGCAAATCTATAATATTTGCCATGCTACCTTATGTTTTTGACAGGATGAGAGGTAAGCAGGTTTTGATTTAGCTATTATGATTAGGTTTAAAAATTTGTTGCATGTATCTTAAAGGAACAACATCAACCAGCATTGTGGTCTGCATCAGTCCTTTAACGTCGATAATGGTGTATCAGCATGCTAAGTTCTTGCCAAGAGGACTTAGAACTGACTTTGTGGGAGAGGTCCAAACTGATGAGGATGCAGAAAAAAGAGTTCTGAAGGGAGAATCTCAGCTGGTTTATATAAGTCCCGAAAATCTTATCAACAATCCAAGATATAGAAACATGTTACTTCGACAGGTCTACAAAGAAAATCTTGTAGCTCTTGTTATTGATGAAGCCCACTGTGTTCAGACATGGGGTGAATCTTTCGGTATTGCCTCTGCTGTAATTGGAAATCTGCGTAGCATAATCCCTTCAGAGGTTAATATTATGGCCCTAACTGCTACTGTGACACAAAAAACATTTAAAACAATTCTAGAGAGATTGGCACTAAGAAATCCAAAAATAATATCTGTTTCACCTCAACGGGACAATATTTTTTTCAAGGTGTCACCTCCAGTTAATCTTAACGAACTCACAGCATTTATAAAAGAAGAACTTGAGGAAAGCGGATAGCATTTCCCAAAACTGTGATTTTTTGTCGTAGATATGAAGACTGCTCTAAGCTTTTTTTATCATTGCGACAAAAGCTTGGTAAGGAGCTAACTGAACCTCCAGGATATCCAGACATATCTGAATTGCATATGGTGGAGTTATACACTCAGTATCTACACCTGCTAAGAGAGAAGCAATAATAGAAAAATTTAGCAGTGTTCCGAGTATTTTGAGACTTTACCGCATAATTCACTGGGTTTACCAAAAAATTTAGAGGAATATGCACAAGAAACGGGCAGGGCTGGACGTGATGGAGTGAATGCAGTTGCGCTTCTCCATGAAGGGAAGAAATAAAGATATATGTAGAAGTTATTATTTCATGATTTTATTGGTTATATTGCTCTTAATTAATTTATTGTATCACAAATACTAATTACTTACACTTAAGTTGTATTGAATAATTCAGCGAAGCGAGCGAAGCGAGCGGAGCTGACTCTCTAATGAGTTCGCGATATATATATATTTAGGTCTAGAAATTGTTTTTGTTCTTGCGTGGGCGTACTTGTGTACCCTTTCTCCTAAGCGCTTGCGTAGGCCGGGTAACCTTCTTAGCAACATTTTGTTTTGTTTACCCCCGTACGAAGTAGCGATGTCCAGTAGACAAAACTTTAGAAACGCTCGGTCAAGAGCTTTGAGGGCGTTAGAAACTCCAGAAGAAAAATTAGCAAGGAGAGAGATAAGAAATGAAAAAGACAGGGCAAGGAGGAGGAGAGCTAAAACGAAACAGAAACAGGTAGCAAAGTAAAGAATCTTTCTTTTTGAAAAGCCATTAAATGTTCCTAATTTATTTATTAGACTATTCCTGAGGATTACTGTACCAATCAACTTTATACAGCTGTAGACTCAACTACTCTTGAAGACACTGAAAATGCAGACACACCATCTGAACAAGAAGCTAATATCCCCACTACTTTTTGTACTGCAAGAGGAAGGAAAAGGCATCTATAAGAGGACATCCATTCTCATATACACCCAAAGCAGCACAAAAAGTTGCAGAAAATACAACACAAACACTTTCGATACCGCAAAGCCTTTCAGCTTATCAGCAACGAATGCAAGAGGTAAATATAAAATAAAATATATACTTCAATAAGTTAATACGAGACATATTATCGTTTAGGAAACCATTATGCAGAGAGCAACGTACACCACTTCAACGGGAGACTAGATTGTCTCAAGTTAGGGGGAACAGGTCAAGGCAACATCCCCAGGTTCCATTGCACCATATTATTCCAGCATTTGATGATCCTCAAGTTCACACAGCAATGCGTAATTTTCATGCTAAAATCTCATCGATTACTATCCCAGTCTGCATAACGTGTATGG
>WLWI01005105.1_pt1 | contig 11004 bp, 10 predicted proteins | sample 6701501 | NCBI WGS metagenome assembly WLWI01 (sample SAMN12718690, study PRJNA515312) | sponge metagenome | isolation source: marine sponge | host: Mycale hentscheli | place: New Zealand: South Island, Marlborough, Capsize Point | collected 2014-11-01
ATTGGCTGACGCCCTTACTGACTAGGCCAGCAAAGCAGACCAATAGGTAAGTGGCTGACTTTACCTGTAATGTTCGAATCAGGGATATGTGAAATGCAGTGGCTCTCAGAATGACTGATGCACGGGCTATACATATATTTTATTTTATTCACATCCATGAGTTGCCCTGAGTGAGGTTCGAACCCATGTTTATGGTGTTACATGGGCGATGCACAGACCTATTGTCTGATGCCCTTACTGACTAGGCCAGCAAGGCAGACCAATATGTAAGTGGCTGACTCTACCTGTAACTGGGTGGGGTTCGAACATGTTCATAGTGCACAGACCTACTGGATGACGCCCTTACTGACTAGGCCACAAGGCAGACCAATAGGTAATACAGGTAGTATACACATACACATAGCTCCTCTTTTTTTCGTTCCGTGGAATTTTAATAAGGCACACAGGGAATAAAAATGGTATATAAAATAATAAAGATCTAAATGAGTGTACATTATAATATAGAGCTGAATGTGAATCATGATATTGATTTCTGAATCTGAATATTACTCAGGCGCAGTCAATGCTGACTATCATGCAGAGCCGGTCATTTTTGAGTGACCAGACCAGATCCCCATGGAACCAAACAACAACTTTTTTTCTGTCAGGGTGTCTGGGGTCATTTGACGTGCCTGAGTATGGCTCTCTCAGTACACGGGACCTCCATTTATACAGGATGTTCCGAGGTGCTTGGGGCCGTTACGATTTTTTTGAATTCGCACCGACCGGGAATTGAACCCCCGCTGGTGTAGCAACCACTACATATCGATTTAAGTTATATCAGTGTAATTAAGGACCGTATATTTTATTCTTTAAGAAAGCTATCACAAAGTTCAAGCTGAGTTCAGTAAACCGAAAGTCTTGCAGCTGTAGAGGGCTAAAATAATAGAACTGTACATGTTCGTGTGTCGTAAAGTATATATTATCATGGATCACTTAACCTCTATTGGTGAGATATAAATGCATTGGCAGACATGTATCGTAGTATATGTGTGTACAGAGAGAAAAAGAGATATACAGTCAAGGGTCAACTTAGAAAGTATTTCTGAAAACTTTTACACATTTACACAGAGAATAGTTCTCTTGAAACCATCAATGGTTACATCAAAGTGACTGCAGTCTGTCGTTTAACCTGGGGTTCAAAGTTCAAAGTGGGCCATTACGATGTGCGATTTATCGCGGGAAGATGATAAAGTGCTTTGAACCCCAAATGAAAGCAGGACGAATGGCTCATTAAGACGTATCAAATCTTCCCATGTTTTTTTCAGGTTTCTCTCTCTTTCACACACTTTCTCTCTTCATCTCTTTCCATCGTCGAAACCCGGGCTCTCTTACCATTGGTCAGTTAGTTGGTTAACAAGCCCCTGGTTTCGAGGATGTCTCTTTCTTGCTATCTATGACTTTAATAACTCAGAACTAATTAACAAGTCTAAATAGGAACATATCGAAAGCTAATACTATCATAATATATCAATTTATAATCAATTTATAAATCAATTTATATCAATTTATATATCGCGGGAAGTATCATAATGCTATCAATTTAAGAATGAAGAGCTGGTGTCATAGGACCAAAAAAAACTTCTACCAGAAATAAACTATGTTAAACTATAATAAAGTCCCAGTTTCGGCAAAATCATTTCCATCCAAAATAATACCCCCACTTTTTAGTGACAGTGAGAACAGCTAGTCTGTGTGCCAGTGCAACAATGATATTACAATGTCATATCAAAACATATAAATCTCTCTCTCTCTCTCTCTCTCTCTCTCTCTCTTTCGCTCTCTCTCTCTCTCTCTCTCTCTCTCTCTCTTTCGCTCGCTCTCTCTCTCTCTCTCTCTCAGAGTATAACAAAGAGAAGGAAGGAGAGAGGGGAGGAGGTAAATATTATAGAGGCACGAAAATGAATGCTACATAGGAAATTACCATAACAACATACTACATTTCATTTCAGATCCATATAACAAAAAAGTACATAATATTGTTACATAAACCAAAGCAAATGTCAATATTGACCATAGAAATATCTTTAATTCATAATGTTTGATTTGTAAGTCAGCTGCACATACCAACCATCGACATACTTTTATCACCATTGTTACACATTGTGGAGTGAGAATAACATGTATGGTTAATGCGAGACCCTTGGACACTCCACGGAACCAAACAAAGAGCTACTTGAGCAATAAAAGGAAGATTTGCCGTTTTGTTACATATCAGTCCTATTGTGCAATAAATGATACCAAAAGTGTACCCCTTATCCCCGTCTCCATCCCCTCTGCTGCTTCCTCCTCTTCCTCCACCTTTCGCCGATCACCTCCTCTCTCTCTCTCTCTCTCTCTCTCTCTCTCTCTCTCTCTCGCCCATCACCTCCTCTAACCCTCCTGCCCATCCCCTCCTTTCCCATGTACATCACCTCCTCATCCCCAATCCTGGTCTTCCTCCATCTCTCACCGATCAACTCTCTCTTTCTCTCTCTCTCTCTCTGACTCTCTGTCTGTCGCCAATCACTTCCTTTACCTCCCCCTGCACATCCCTTCCTCTAAGCCCCTGGACATCCCTTCCCTCTCCCATGTCCATCACCTCCTCACCCTCGTCCATCACCTCGTGTTCTTCCTCCTTTTTAGCGATCAATTCCCTCCCTCTCCCCTCCCTGCTCATTACCTCCTTTGCCTCCCTGCTACAACTCTTTAGCTGAGTAACAAGGCGGTAGGGGGGAAAACGAAAATAAATAAGCCACTATAATTTGCAAAATTTTGGAAATTAATAAGTATTTTCCAATCGTCAGAAAATATTTCTGCTTGTTAAAATATTTAGAAACTGCAGAAGAAACATGGAAAAAGCGTTGTAAGGCCTATATTATTTGAATAAAGATTATGTAGACCATGTTAGTCATTCTTAGGCCTCCCGCTCCCATTGAAGTTCAAAGCACTTTGTCATCCACTCTCCACTGCAGAGCCCCGCCCCGACGCTATGTTCTGTGGCACTGATATACCAACGTAGTGACGTAATCTCGAGATTGTTTGTCAACGTCTTTCATAAATCGCACATTCGAACTTTGAACTTTGAACTTTGAATTTCGAGTTGTGGCAAGAAAGGTGGGAGAAATGAAGTAGGTGTAGGAGGACGGGACAGAGCGTGGCAGGAAGCGATGGGTCACGGGGCATGGAGGAAGGGAGGGGACATGGCAGAAATGGAGGGGACGTGGAAGAATGGAAGGAATCATGAAAATAAAGGAAACAAGTATTTGCCACTAACGTGGTTAAATCCCCCGCCCTCCATCAGTGGTTGGGTGACTTCCATTGTTTTGTATAGAATTTAGTAAAGTAAAATCTATCAATCGATTCTGGAGATAGAGCACACACAACAGAATTTATTATGCCTAACTACCTAAGATGATAATAAACAGAATGCTTCTTACGCGAATTGATTGCATGTGTGTTTTCAAAGCACTAGGTGTAATACCCAATGAGATATGAAGCTAACGTGCAGTGATATTAACGGGATACTTTGGGATAGCATTGGCCAAATCTCAAAGTTCAGATTTCTTCTTCAAACCTTTGTTTACTTTCGTAGACAATAAGAATTTATCCAGATATTTCTTTTTGCAATGTTTCCCTATAACATTGTAAACAAATCAAACCTGTTATTAAGCATGACACATTACAATTTTTCCCGTTTGAGAAATGTTGCAACATCAAACTCAAAGCTTTTTATTCAAATTAACACCAACGAATTACGTTAGATGTCACAATTAAATATTTTTATATAAGATCATAACGTCCCCGGTGAGTGAGATGCAAGTTAAAATCACAGCAGTAAGCTTTGTTTTGGTGCGCACCTGCATAAACACGGGTCAATTTTAGGGATTTCAAATTGCAATTAATGACAAACTACTGCATCTATTTAAGAATAAAAAATTTCATAAATTAATACTCATAAGGCTTGTGTGCCTGTATCAATTTTATCGATTTTCAAGACCAGTGTGAAAAATCTCATTTTTTTGCCTATGTGTAAATGTCCCTTTAACTACTGTTTTGTATCGAATGTAGTAATGTAAAATTGTGCACCTAAAAATGGCTGTAGTTTCAGTTCTAGTCATCCAATTGATCTAAAAATCGAATCCCATGTTCACTGCCTGCAGGACACTCATCCTGCAACGTTTACACCAAATTCGTAATTTTACCGTTCGATTTTTCTGAAAAATTAATCAGATCTTGAGAATAGTAATATTCACACACATTGTAAGTTTCATGAAAATCTATCAAGTGGTTCTGGAGATAGAGCACACACAACAGAATTAATTTTTTGTTTAGGCTAATTAGCCTACTATAGTAGCCACCTAAAATTACAATAAAAAGAAGGCCTCTTACGCGAATTTATTGCATGTGTGTTTTCAAATAACTAGGTGTAATATCCAATGAGATATGAAGCTAATGAGATGTAGTGATTAACTACTGTTTTGTATAGAATGTAGTAACGTAAAAGCGTGCATCTAAAAATGGCTGTAGTTTCAGTTTTAGTCACCCAATTGATCTAAAAATCGAATCCCATGTTGATTGCATGCAGGACACTCGTCCTGCAACATTTCGACCAAATTCATCGAATGGTTGTTAATGTTGAAATTTCATGTTTTACCAGTATTTATTTCACATTGTTCTGTTCGTAATTTTACTGTCCGATTTTTCTGAAAAACTACACAGATCTTGCGAATAGTAATATACATCTACATTTTAGGTTCCATGAATATCTATCAAGTGGTTATAGAAATAAAGCACACACAACATAATTCATTTTTTCTTTAGGCTAATTAACCTAATTAGCCTAGCCACCTAAAATTACAATAAACAGAATGCTTCTTACGCGATTTGATAACATGTGTGATAAGATAAGATGAGATAAGACGCTAATGAGATGCAGTGATTAACTACTGTTTTTGCATAGAATGTAGTACTGTAAAAGCGTGCATCTAAATTGGCTGTAGGCCAGTCATCTAATTAACCTAAAAATCAAAACCCATGCTCAGGGCCTACAGGACACTCATCCTGCAACGTTTCGACCAAATTTGCCAAACGATTGTTAATGTTGAAATTTCACTTTTTTCCAATATTTATTTCACGTTTTTTTTATTCGTAATTTTACTGTCCGATTTTTCTGAAAAACTAATCAGCTCTTAGAAATAGTAATATATACATCTACATTTTCAGTTTCATGAAAATCTGTCGAGCAGTTTCGGCTAGAGTATAAGCACAACAAAACTTCATTTTTTAAGCTAACTAGCCTAATTAGCTAGAGCAAAAGAATTTTTTTAAATACTTTTTTTTGTTTTGAACATATTTTAAATTTCAAAACCCTATCTTTATTGGCAATTGAGATATAAGATCAAATGTGTGATAATCTTGCAGCAAACACCTTGCGGCCGGCAAGAATGCATCCATTCCAATACCCCCCGCCGTTTTTCAAACGGGCGGGGTATAAAAAAGAAAAGAGCTGACGAAAGTCGATGGAGTAGGGACGGGAGGAGGGAAGAAGGGATGAGTGGAAAGAGGTATGTGAGGAAGGAATGGGAAGAAGGAAAAAACTGAAAAGAAGGCGTGGGGAGGGGCGAGAAGAAAGGAACGGTGTGTGTGTTGGGGGGGGGGGGGGAAAGGAAAAGGACGTCATCAGAAGGGATAGGGGCGTGGGAGAAATACAATGACTTGGAAGGAAGGAAGGATTGAAGGCGTTGGGGAAATGAACGAGACGTGGACAGAAGATAAATGTAAGATGAAGAGGAAGATAAGAAATGTCGGAGATGTAAAGAGAGGACAAGAAGGACATGGAGAGTGTTCAGGGTGAGGAGATAAAGGAGGAGCAGTGGAAGAACTGAGAAGGATGAATGAGAAAAGGGATCCGAAGAGAGGGAATGGAGAAGGACACGAGCTAACAGAATAACTAGGTTACACACGTTTAAGGGTAGTGGTAAGAAAGAGGGTGATTAGACGGGGACAAGTGGAAATAAGTATTGGGGATCAGAAGAAATTTGGAAGAACGAGCAGGTGAGATTAGTGCATGGGAAATATAATTTGTGTTTACCAATTATTCGCTATGCCATGCATATGTGTTGCTAGCATGTTCTGTCAATAGAATATTCATCACTGATTACATTTGAGTCTTTATAATGACGCAAAATTAGATAAAAACAAGAGCAAATACAGGTCATGAATATTGCACTTATTTCAAAGCATCCATTAGTTGCAACTACTCATTTCCCTGCACCTGAAACGGTTTAATGTTATTTATATAGGCCTATTACACATTTATACTATTTTAATTTTACATAATCACCGTATACCACAAATAAATCAAGCATATTGTCATTGAGGTTGACTGCTATGAATAGAGACATTGAAGAACACGAATCCCTGTGATTTAACAAGTCGTAATAATTAATCATATTATTATTTCAATTAAAAAAGTATGTGAGAGGCAGTGCCAATGAGAAAGGGCTATTCATAACATGGGACTCTGATCATACACTTCTACTCTTCGATCATAGACAACATTATCTTGTACTAGCTGGCCCATCCGTTCAAACAGCTGAAAAAGGTGAATTCACTAAAATCAAAAGTCCCCTGCCATCCCACCCCTTTCATTTTCACCCTCCCTCACATGTCTCTCCCCCCCGGGCCCTCTATTGCCATCTTCCCTGGTTACATTTAAGTGCGCATGCTACGTTGTATGGTACATCACGTGCACGGCTCGCTGCGCGGGACATGACAGTGGCGGATCTAAGGGAAGGGGCGGGCGCGGGCTGAGGGGGTGCAGGGTTGCAACAACTCCCCCTTTAGTTATTTTTTTGTTCAAGCCCCCTCCCTCCCCCCAATTTTTTTTGGCTCGTTCAACCCCCCTTGGCCCACAGCTGTATCAGCCCCTGCATGAAACAGTGCACCAATGTGGTACGTCGCGCATGATGCAGACATACAAGCACTCACATAGAATATTAGACTTTAGTAATTTAGATAACGTATTGTCTACTCAAATCATATATAATGTACATGAATCAAATAACGTGAAAATGTAAATAATTAATTGTTTCCTCGTCCAATTATTCATGTAATGTGTTTTAACTGTTGTCTTGAAAATCTCCAGTTTATCCAAATATTGAACTAAGTGAGGAATGGTTTTGCACGTGGACAGAGATTATATATACATTATATATATAGTACAATAAAAACACCAAAGCACTTATTTGATCAGTACATAAGATCAGATAGATCAGATCAGATCCTAAACTTGGCTGTGGGTATGGTTTGAATAATTATGTAGTCTCTGGGCTTAGACCAATCCACAACTCTATGGTGCAACTATAGTGAGACTCCAGCTTTCGTGATAAACTGGAAATTCACATGGAGAAGTAACTCAACAACTACACAAATCAAAGGAAAATAACAGATATCACAGTTTACTTGTACTTTAAAATACACATGGGTGACAATCTCTTTCAAGTAAGTAAGTAAGCAGCAGTTAACCACTGATCAAAGAACACAGTGAATTTAAAAGAAGTTGGCCGCGTTTGATCAATAAGAGCGATTACATCACACTCAGGTCAAGAACGGTTTAGTTTGAGGCCGTCTGGGGAGAAATGTAACACACGGTAATTGACGGTAAAAGCCTCTGTAATAGTCACAATGTATTACATAGTAATACTCGGCATTCCATGCAACTGTAATAGACCTGCTTTCACGCAGTGTTGGAGAATCCGCGTGCTACTACGACACAGATTCAGTCATATACCATTACAGACGTGGAGGACCGGAACTAGCGTTAGGTCCTTATCTGGGGGAGTTAACGAGCGAAATACCTGATGGAGGGTTTATATATCAGTTCGTGGGCTGTGGTCCTAAACAGTATGGCTATACAGTCCACGGCACAGGCGAAACGGTGGTGAAAATAAGGGGTTTCAGGCTGAACTACAGAAACGCTAAGGTCTTGACATTCCAAGCTCTTAAGAAGATGGTTTTGAATGCAGGATCTCAAGGCGTTACCACGTGGACAAAAAGTAAAATTTTCAGAAACAAGTTGACCCAACAGCTGACGTCCAGAAACGAAGTTAAAAAGTATCAACCCGTGTACACTAAAAGATACAGCATCCCCGGAAGTTTTGACACACTCCCATATGGGTGGAGATGAAGTTAAAATGTCCTCAATACCCCTTATAGATCCTTGTTCTATACTAGTCTCTGGAGCGACAGGGAGTGGGAAAACTACCTTCGTATCAAAGCTATTGTCGCAGCACGTTTTCGAGAATGTACCAGAACACATATTTTATTGCTACAGCACGTATCAGGAAGCGTTCGATCGTATGACAGCGGATAACGAAAGTATGATTTTTCATAAAGGCCTTCCCACAGAGGACGCGATTAATAGCGTATGCGCGCTAAAAGGACATAAATTAATAATTTTGGACGACTTGATGGCGTCCTTAATGAACTCTCCGTCAATACAAGAGTTGGTGACGGTAAAGAGTCACCATTGTAACGCATCGGTTATTATCATAGTGCAAAACGCTTTTCAACAAGGCAAGTTTTGTAGATCCATTAGTCTAAATTGTCACTATCTTATTTTGCTTAAGAATCTCCGTGATTTGGGGCAAATAGCATTAATTGGGCGTCAACTATTCGGCGCTGGTAAAGGCAAAGGCTTTCAGCAAATTTATGAAGACTGTATGAAACAAAATTTCGGATATTTACTCGTCGATCTCAGTCCCAGATCTAAGGATTTATATAGATTACGTAGCCATATTTTACCTGGAGAAGAAACGGTGGTTTACAGATTAAAATAAAAGACATGTCCCAAACGGTGAACAAGCACTTGCAGTTCCTAGAGGTTATAGCTTCGGAGAGCGTCTCTTTGAAGCAGCTAAAAGCAATAATAAATACTATGACTAAAGCCCAGTTCAAGGTCGTCAGAGAAATAGCCTACAACTTGGTTAAAGGAAATATACCTATATCGGACATTCAAAAACAGTCTCTGCAGAAATATGCGGGGAGAATCAGAATGATAGCTTCAAAGAAAGGTTCGAATAAAGACAAAAAGGCTTTATTGACGTTTTCTCTACTGAGAAAGCTTATAAATGCTTGCATGACTACCCTTAAAAAGAACGCTAAAAATCATGGATAAATATATACTAGTCCCCTTCGAAAAATACGAGCGCTTGCAAAAAATATCCAAGACTATAAATAGACAGACAGGCTCTGAGAGATCTTCAGAAGGAGAAGGTCCAGACGTTGAGAGAGACGTGGCAGAGCTATCTCAAAAAGTTATAGAGAAGAAAATTTTGGAACGAGTGCCCGAAGAATATCGTTACAAAGGATCTTTCCTACTCTCCAAGTTAGACCCTAGAATTTATGATTCTCTAGGGATTATAAAAGGACTTAAAAGAAAGATTCCCGTCTGGCAAGTTTTGGTAGATTTGCAAAAACAACAGAGCTATATAAAACCTAAAGAGAGAAACCTTTTAAAGACCTTATTGAGAGATAGCGCTATAGGACCTGGAGACATAGACAATTCTAAATATTTTACCTCTACAAGGATCTCTAAAACAAAACGTGACACGAAACTCCAAAAGGCTGTGAAATGGGTGCGTTTATGAATGGGTCATCTCTACGTCACGGCGCCAATGCATCTTCTTATATACAACACGGGCCCTACTTATCCGAAAGAGTCCAGTTTGATTTTGACACCTTGCCAGCTCAAAATTTAAACATTTTTGAATATATATTGTGTATCGTTGCAGCTCTCTCCGTAGCTCTATACACGTATAGTATAAATCTGAGACGGAAGCTATTTGTACAACCCGATACAGTTTAAAACCCGTATGACATTATCTTTAGCCTGTATAGAAATCATTTATTACTGTATATAGCATTACTAGTATTTTCTATGTCTAGAATCTAGGAGGTGTATCTCGAGACTATGTGTAAGGATTGTTTGTCATTTGCGCGTATAGTAATAAAATGGGTAATAAACTTTTGAAAAGTGTTTTGTATTGAAGTTTGTACGATACTAGTTCCAAAATTCTCCACCAGGAGGGGCCTTTACAAAGCATTCCTACGGTGGCGCCATGCCGTGGCTGTACGTATAAGTACACACATGCAGACAACTGCGTAGAAACCTGTAGTAAAGCTTAAATCTTTTATCAAGCCCTAGCGTTTAGTAATTCCCAAAGATAATGATATACCCTCCACACGTACACCTATCAACGCTAAACTGAGCGTAAAATATGTCACGGCGCGTCCGGGAATCGAACCCGGTACCTCTCGCTCCCAAAGCGAGCATCATACCACTAGACCAACGCACCTCTCTGCTAACCTCTCTGTATCTGAGTAGTTAGTATCTTAACACGCGTGTCGCTGCGGCCCTCGTAAACTTGATGACGATTGGACGCGCAGCTATGAGACTCTGATTGGTTTACTGACGTAGGTGCCTGTCTCTCCTAGGGGTCTGGCGTATAAATACCACCCACTCATACCTGTAGCGCATTCTTGTCAAAATGGAGAAGCGCGGCATTTGTGAGACTTGTCAAGGTTATTTACCACATTTCCCGAGAGAAATGCACGGAAGCGTCCTGTCTGACTGCTATCATTGCGGTGCCCGTGTTTCTTCAAATACGGGTTTTTTCAAGCTAATGAAGCATGTCACGAGGTGTCCTAAAACACCTAAGGGCGTACGCTCGTGCTCTTGCAGTTTGCGAGAGGCTATAGCTGCTCTCAAGTAAGCGTGTCAAAACGAAACATCAAACAGCCCTTTTCAGGGCTACTAAAACATCAAAAAGCAATCCATTTTCGAAGTTATCTCTTATCTATTTCCCTCCCTCTCTCTCTCTCTCTCTCTCTCTCTCTCTCTCTCTCTCTCTCTCTCTCTCTCTCCCTCTCTCCCTCTCTCTCTCCCTCTCTCTCTCCCTCTCTCTCTCTCTCTCTCTCTCT
>WLWI01005106.1_pt1 | contig 11002 bp, 13 predicted proteins | sample 6701501 | NCBI WGS metagenome assembly WLWI01 (sample SAMN12718690, study PRJNA515312) | sponge metagenome | isolation source: marine sponge | host: Mycale hentscheli | place: New Zealand: South Island, Marlborough, Capsize Point | collected 2014-11-01
GAGTTCTTAGAAGAACTAGCAGCCGCACTTCCCCTAGCAGTGACACCGCCGGTCAACGAGTTCTGAGAAGAACTAGCGGTAGACGCACTAACTGCCTGTTGATTTCCCTGCTCCATCTCCGCACACAGCGCTACGATCAAATACACTCGAAGTGCCACACGAGAAATATTTTCCCGATTTTATTCGTTTAATTTGGTAGCTTTCCGACTACATCGACGATCCGTACGCAGTCAATAATTTTAGTTGGTGTCCGGTAGACAGAGGTGTCCGTAACTTAGACGAACGGATAAGAGAGGTTCGAGTGTAATCCCCACCCTACCCAATGGCATACTGAGACCACATCACAGTTACATGTACTTGAATATTACTCACTTGCTTAGTGCTCCAAATGACTTCCAACATTATAAAGGAACTATTACTTCACTGGAACAACTGAACTCTCTGATTGACATCATCGCTACAAACAAATACAAACAATACAATCATATAGAACATCACATCATAGTAGTGTAGTTACAATAAGCTGGGTGGTAAAGGTCTCATCAATAAATCTAGTAGTGTGACGCACGTGAGTTATGCAAGTGACAAGCAAAAGTGCATCAAAAAATTGCATCCTATAAACAACTCATCAAGAATCGAATGACACTAGTAATTAAAAATTAATACAAATGTGCACTTAACTGCCATGGCTCCATGCTCTATAAATAATATTAATAACAATAATAATAATAATAATAATAATAATAATAATAATAAAATAAATTTAAGAAAACAACAACACAACTTAGTAATGACAAATTCAAACAGTACATTAAGAATTGATCTATTGCGGCAGTCCTATAAACTGGTACAGCTGTCAATATGAATAACGACCATCCACATTCAGTCACTATTTCATACCACCATAACTAAATGACCAACCCACTAAATCAAGTACTAAACATACGTGTGTGTGTGTGTGTGTGTGTGTGTGTTTAGCATTCCTCCTTATATTTAAACAGAAAATAACACATACAGACATACACACACACACACACACAAACACGCACACACACACAGAAGCCACTTGCATAGTACTCAAGTACATACTCTCTTCCAGACAAAATGATAAAGTAAATTTAGATGATGTTAAAAAAAAGAAGAAAGGAACAAATTTAGAGAAAAACACATTAACTGGCAAGCAAGATACTTCCAAGAATGTTAGAAGTCGAGTCACCTGTGTATCCATGTACAACTAGTAAAGTACAAATAGGATATTAGTAGCACATGGTGACAACCATTCAGTAAAAATCTTCACAATGGAGCGACTACTCAACGTATTTGCACAAAAACTGGCAAACTTCATTGATAAATTCAGAAACTGCTCCACATAGTTCAGCGCTGACTCCGCCGAAAATCTCTACGTGGAAAGTCGAAAGCACTAACTCAGCTAAAAAGTCAGCAATAACTGCCATCCCTAAAAAGTCAAGACGAAACTACAGTAGGGGTCAAAAAAAGTTCCAATTGAGTCGTTTTAAGGACTTTCTAATGTCGGGAGACTTTTAACACCAATTTTTTTGTGCAACTTTTAGCGGACTTTTAAGGTTAGGGGCAGAACCCTTCTAGAGCACTTCAGTTATTGTGACAGCACCTGCTTGGTGTGTAGCAGCTGCAAAATCAGATTAAAACTAGGCTGCTAACCATTTTTAAAAAAGAAAAACCGGACTTTAAAACAGGTTTAAAAGCGGTTCAGCAGCTGGTAAAACATGGTTAAAAAGTCTCCTTACCCTAGAGACTATTTTTCTGTTAGTCACTAAAAAGTCTAGTCGCTATGGGAACTTTTTTTAACCTCTACTGTATCTATCAGGTATTCCTTTTCTCATTTTTGAGTGATGATGAAAATAACAGCACACATAGTTGGGACTTCAGGTATTTTACTATCCTCTACTACTTGGTTTAGTTCCATCAGTCCACTTAGTTGCTCACTTACTTTCTTGACACACATCATTGCAATCATTGGTACTGACAACCCTTTACCAAATTGACGCAGCTTTTATTCACACACACACACCACAGTTGTCCTTACTGACTCAGCTCATGAATACACACTGTTGTCATTACTGACACACAAGCATATAGTTATACAGATTATTCCACACTTTAGCACTCTGTAAAATATTTTATTGAACACAAGTCAGCCATATCATTAATTGTTTTATCGGAGTAATTATACCAGTACAATTAAGCAAATAAATACCTTGTGCATTTGCTTGAGTTGTTCCACGGAATACACCTTCAGATCCTATAATGTATTTTTAATAATTACACAAGGTATTTCATGTTACATTTAAAGTTCCTCTCACCATTGGTGAATATGCAGGCTCCGCCTCTTCCTCCCGGCTCTCCACATCCATGTCTGTTTGGTTCATGTCGAATATGTCATCTCCAGGTCCGCCTCCTGCCACACCCACCATGCTGGTATGGCTGGCATCGCTTGATGTAGACATGTACGGTATTGAAACCGAACGCAATGGAATTCTAAGTTGAATAACAAATTCATGCAAAACAAACAATTCCATCTCATAATAATAGTAATAATAATAGTACAGCAGTGTTTGCCACCCCCAGCGCAATTGTATTATATAAATAAGGTAAAAAAGAATGAATGACGATAATGGTCTAAATAAAGCTCCACTCCTTGCCTAGCAAAAGAGCTTGTAATAGCGAACACACTGATGAGCTACACTATGCACAAACATGTCAGGCCCGGAGGAATTGGTCTGGTTGGTCTGGTTTTGGCCGAACCATCTTTTGAAATGGGGAATTCCGAAATAACTATTATCGTTACAAGAAAACAAAAACACCCAAATCGACGATCTTGTAAAGATTTTCACACCCATGAATTATCCTTAGCTACACCCATAAACTGTTTTGGGGCAAAACGAAACATGGCATCAGCGTACACAAATCCTACAGCGATAGAGGTCTTAGAGGGAGATAGAGGCCAGCAGGATATTGGGATCATTCATAGGGGAAACCTCCCAAGGTGCATAATAACAGGATCGTGTAATACCAAAAATAAATAAAAATAAATAAACACCAACCCAATTAGTGGCGCTTAATTACCGACCTACCATACCCTGAAGGCAGCAGGGTGAATAACACCACCAGAAGAGCTATGCACACTATTTTACATCACAGTTATAGCTGCAATGGCCATGGGGGAAGGTGCACTGCCTGCGAAGATATACAAGCAGCATACCAGCATACCCAGGAGACAGGCACTAACTGGGGATAAGATGAAAAGACAGACAATACGTAGTATTAATGCTCCCTTCTCAGCTCAAATCTGCACCCAAATTTTTCACAGCCTTAGCGAATGCGCTGGGAGTGGTGTATCAACAGAGAAAGTATGGACAGAACAATCTTGCTGTGGTGGGGCCACCAGGGTCAGAAATGTGCAGAAGAGACCTGCTAACTCTATGAAGGTTTGTAGAGAGCTAGTAATTCCCCCAGCATCAGAGAAGGAGGAAAGCCTGCCTACAAGTCTGACGCTACTGAGCATCACCATCGACACAGTGCAAGGCACGCCAAGTATACCAGATAAGAACGCCAGCAGTCGCAGGCAGAGTGGGAATCTAAGAAAGTGTGCAATAAGAGAGATCTAGAATTACTGATCAGGAACTGTAATTTAGCCAGGACAGACTGTTCTCAGGCGGGCCACTGCACTCCTCAGTGGGGTAAGGTGTTACCACCACCATACTCCCCTAAATGTTGACTTTAGGTCGGATATTTGGCGGAGGTGCTGGCTGTGCATTGTGATGGAACAGCAGTTGACATAGATGAAAGCAGGAACTCGGTCATCTTCACTTCAGACATCTCCGAAACCTGGAGCTGTGGAGCACGGCACAAGAATAAATTATTCCAGCTCAAGTGGGACTAGCAGGAAAAGCTGCACATCGCTGCAAAAGCACTGATTCCGGTAATCATCCGGGCAGTGTAGGAGTGGAAGGGAAAGAACATGAAAGTATGGTGTGATAAAACTGCAGTGGTGGCATGCCTCAGGACCAGATACAGCAAAGACCACACCCTCATGCAAATGCTGAGGTGCCTTTTCTTTGTAGAACCCTTCCAACAATTCAGGCTAAGAGCATGCCATATTGCTGGGGCTAATAATGAATTAGCAGATGCTCTCTCAAGGAATGAACTGATGATGTTCCACCACCTTATTACAGATCGGACACTTTGCCAACCTTGGATCCAACAGTTCAATCCAGTGTGCTCAATGAATAGCACCATCGATACAGCACACCTACCAGTCAGCGATCTAGATGCTGGGGACATTTTGCTCAACCTTTAACATTGTATCACCATTACCAGCATCTGAATCGGTTATGTTATTTAGCATTCTTCTTGGCCATGCAAAAGTGATTAACCCAAACTATTAAAGCATACTTGGCAGACATACGCCATACACAAATTTCACTGGGTTTTCACGCCTTCCCATCTTTACTTGCGTACAGCTAGTGCAGCGAGTGACACAGAGGGCACATATCCTAGGAATGTTAGATTGCCCATAACTCCAGCCATTCTGCATAAGCTGAACAAATTGTGGTCCAACCAAGTTCACAGCCCAGATACCAATACTGGAAGGCAGCATAGGTGTGTTTCTATGGATTCTGCAAAGCAGTATAGATCACAATACCGTCCTTGACAGCACATCAAACCAGGAAGCAAATTAGCTGGGGAGACGTAGTGGCAGACAGTATTTTCAATCCAAAGGTGGTGCAAGTGCAAATAAAATACTCAAAGACCAACCAACTGGGACAGGGTCCTTATATATACCTGGGAAAGATAGGGGTTTTTTAAGCCCAGTAGTAGAATTTCTTGCCTACATGGTAGCAAGAGGTGACAAGAACGTCCATTCTTCATGTTCAAGGACGGGAAGCCACTGACAAAACCAAAGTTCACAAATCAGGTCAGAAATGGTCTCCAATGAGCAGGACTCCCAGAACTTAGCTGGAGCTTCCGAATAGGAGCGGCAACTATGGCAGCAAAAACTGGCCTAGAAGACTCTGCAATCCGAACACTGGGTAGATAGAACGGCACAGCTTTCCTGTTTTACATTGGTACACCTCGAGAACACCTACCTGGACAAATTATCAACTACATTTGCTAACTTAAAGAGAGGAGAAAAAAAGAGAGAGAGAAACAATGTAATCATCAACAATTATGTTGCAATCACGGCAGGTGAAGCACAGCGGACCGAGGTTACCGGCGGTAAAAGGGTCTGGGAAAAAATTAGCTAGCCCACTGCCGGGTACGTGCTAGGCCGTACGCATGTGCCCGGGGGAATCACGAGACTCAAGGGCATCGTGCGGGACGCACCAATTAGAATAGAAAAAAAAGAAAAGAAAAAAGAAAAATGGACAAGGAGAAAAGAGACAAGGCGCCTAGGCCGCGGGACAAGGCAGGGGCCAAGCCCAGCGGCAGAGTAAACCAGGCGCCGGCACCTAAAAGGCGGAAAGAAGCCGGGGAGGCGTGGATGGAGATGCCAGAGAGAGAGAGAGTGGGAAGAGGAAGGAGTGATAGAATCCAATGATGAGGACGTCTCCTTGAGTCAGGAGAATGCCAGAGCCATCAGTGTGCTGGGTAAACAGTTGAGCGAGGTACAAAAGACCAACCAGATGGTTCTGCAGTGCCTACAGGAACGAAAGGGTGAGCAGAGAGGAGGAAAAGGTGTAGTCAGATGAGAATGTGAGAGGGGACAGTCAGGGACGTGGGGGAGGAAGGCTGGAAAGCCAGGACAAACGTCCCTGATGCTCACTTCCGTACTATGGTAGTACGTGACCGAACTCCGGGCTTTGTAGAGGCGTCCAGTGGGCGAGTGTGAGTGAACAAGAGGGGATGGAGCTGGGGAAGAGAGACAGGGCAAGCAAGCAAGTTGGTGAGGAGAGCTAACAGACGGGCAAGGGTAGCTAAGGGGGGGGGGAGAGAGAGGAAGGCATAGAGAAGGGGAGGGGACCAGGAAGCACAGAAGTGCAAAGTGGGTCTCCTCCCTGGTAAATGCCAAAGAGAGAAAGATGCATAGAAAGGGGGAGGGGAGCAGGAGGCACGGAAGTGCAAGGAGGGTCTTCTCCCGGGTGATGCCAGGGAGAGAAAGAGAGGCATGGACCAGAGAGGGGAAGGCAGGTCACCCCAAAAAAAAAAAGAAAAAAAAAAGAGGAAAGAGTGAGGGAGGGGTGCCTGCCGAGATCTCTCATCAGGCCATGCCGGATTATGAGGTGGAGCCACAAAAGGGTGGCACGAGCATGGGAAGGATCATGTCTGTGCTGTTGGTAAGTTTCCACAGATAAGGGAACAGAGGCGGCGGACCATGCCAGGAGCAAGGGAGCAGTGTCAGTCCCAAAAGGGGATGGCGGAGACAAGGGGCCAGCTCTGTAGACATTGCTGGAGGAGTTCAAGGAGGCTGTGCATGGGGGAGAAGAAGTCTCCCAAAGTGGTGCACCTCTTGAAGAATAAGCCGCCACTACATAATAAGGTAGTGGAAAAGATCAAAAAGGGAGCATTCGTAGAATTCGCAAGCTTCCCAGTGTTCGACGACGGACCAGCCGACACAGGAGAAGGGAAAGGCAGCTTGGGGGAGCTAAGTGAAGGCACCAGCAGTGGGGCGGCAAGCCGGAAGAAATCGATCAAAGAGATTCCGAGCCTGCAGGACTGGAGCACATGTTTCACCCTGTACCAGGTGGCATGGGCCACCAGTAATCCTGAGATGTGGCTGCCGTTGGCAGCCTATCGAGAGATCATATTCAGGCTGGCCAAGAGAGCACCGTGGGCGAAGGTAGCCAGATACGATAGGAGATTTCAGCAGGAAGCAGCCGGGAAGGAAGACACCAAGTGGGACGAAAAGAACATATCCCTAATGCTTCACATAACGGGCGCATCCATGCAAGGGAGCACAGAGACCAGACAGAACACATCGGGAAGCAGCAGCACGACCAGGAAGACTGAAGCTAAGAGGAGAGGGGCCTGCTTCCAGTATAACAAGGGCGATGGCAAGTGTAACTTCGGGGCTCAGTGCAGATTCGCCCACGTATGCTCCAACTGTGGGGGAGAGCACTCAGTGCAGCAAGCCTCCAGAGAAGAAGTAATCACCGCAGTCTGTCATGTCATGTCATTTGTTTACATTCCTCACATGATAGTGTGTATTACTGATTATTGATTATTCAAGTGTTATCCCACACAAGACACAAACACAAGGCGGGAGTGAGAGAGAGTGCGAGAATGAGCGGGGGCGAGAGTGGGAAGGGCTAATTAGAGGGGAGGGAATGGGGAGGGGCACTATGCACACACGTAGTTAAGATGGGGAGGTGGAACGGTATAGAGGATAAAAAGCTGACAAGTGTATGCTTTTGCAGGGTACTGTTTCGCGGGTCAGCTGCTGGAGCTCGAGCAAAGGTCAGAGGGCTCGAACAGCAGAGTGCTGCCAGGGGCGGAGGAGGTAGTGACTCCTCTGGTATGGCAACAGTGGGAGAGGGAATTGACGGACCACCCAGACAGAGAGTGGGTGAGCTTCCTAGTCAGAGGAGTGAAGGAGGGGTCACGACCAGTCTAAGGTGACCCTAGAAGAGAGGGGAGGCTCCATGTACGAAGCCTCCCAGCAAAAGACCATCATCACGGAGTACCTGGAGGAGGTACAGAAGAAGAGGGTGTGGAAAGTGGAGAAGGGCACCCAAGGGATACAGTGTTCGCCATTTGGGGTGATACCCAAGAAGGGCAAACCGGGAAGATGGAGGTTAATAGTGAACCTATCCGCCCCGGACGGGAAGAGCGTCAATGATGGCATTGACAAGGGCCTCTCCAGCGTGGCATACACCTCCGTGGACGATGTAGTAAGGAGAGTGCTAGAGGGTGCCAAGCTGGCCAAGGCCGACGTGAAAGCAGCCTACCGAAACATCCCTGTGCACCTAAGGGATAGATGGTTGCTGGGGATGAAGAGGGGAGGCGAGCTGTTTGTGGACGGCGCCCTCCCCTTTGGGTTGAGGTCAGCCCCGTTGCTGTTCATGGCAGTGGGCGACGCCATTGAGTGGATCGCCACACAGAGAGGAGCACGGTGGCTCAGACACTACATAGACGACTATGTAGCAGTGGGCCAAAGAGGCACAGACGAGTGCGAGCGGGCCATGGAGATTCTCAAACAGACATGCCAGGGGCTGGGGATGCCGCTGGACGAGAACAAAGAGGAGGGCCCCAGCGAAGTCCTGACCTTCCTGGGGACGGAGTTAGACACGGTGGCTATGGAAGTCAGGCTACCGAAAGAAAAACTGGACGAGATGAGGGAGCTTCTAGGGAAGTGGAGAGGCATGAAAAGCTGCAGGAGGGACCTGGAATCCCTGGTGGGGTCCCTCAACCATGCCTGCAAGGCGGTGAGGCCCGGAAGGGCATTCAAGAGAAGGCTACAAGACCTGATGACCACGGTAAAAGGGGGTGGCCGAAGAGTGAGACTGAATGCGGAGGCCAGGGCAGACATAGAATGGTGGCATCAGGTCGGCCTTGAGTGGAATGGCACCACCCTCATGAAAGCAGTGGTCAGCGCTGAGGTGCCCCAGGAGGAGATGCTCTCGGACGCGTCCGGGCACTGGGGCTGCGGAGCTACCTGGAGAGGCAAATGGTTCCAGCTGAAGTGGGAGACAATGCCAGTGACCACAGAATGGAGCATCATGCCCAAGGAGCTGCCACCAATTGTCGTGGCGGCAGTGGTGTGGGGCAAACACTGGAAAGGGCTGACCATCAAGGCCAGATGTGACAACATGTCGGTGGTAGCAGTCGTCCAGTCAGGGGCATGTAAGGAGAAGTGGGCCATGCACCTGCTTAGGTGTTTGGCCTTCATTGAGACAAAGGGGGTCCTAACTATCAAGACGGAGCACATTAAGGGAACTGAGAACATAGTGGCGGATGCACTATCTAGGGATAGGCTAAACAGCGCTCTGTCTATAATGCAGGTGGCGGAGGCGGAGCCCACGGCCATACCAACAGACCTGCTGGAGATGCTGACCACGCCGGATCATTCCTGGTCAAGGCAGGAGTGGCAGAGGATGTCAAGGATGCTTTCGACATATCATTAGCAGAGGCCATGCGGAGGCGGTATGCCTCCGCGTGGAAGCAGTACACTGACTGGTGCAGACAGGTGGAGGAGGATCCACTACCGGTGACGGAAGACAGGGCAATAGCATACATCACAACACTGGTTAAAAAGGGCGTGAAGGTGGCGACGGTGAAATACCATCTGGCCAGCATGAGAATGGCCCAGATCCGGGCGGGACTGAGTCCACCGATCTGGGGAGCAATGGCGAGGCTAGCCCAAGTCAGGAAGGGGCTGGCAAGGATGGAAGTGACAAGGAAGACGGATCGCCTGAGAAGGGAGCCGGTGAAGTGGCACCACATGAAGGCCTTACGGGATTTATGGAGGCATGAAGGAAGGAAAGGGATGTTGTGGGCCTGTGCCTGCATGTGCTTCTTCAGTTGTATGAGAGCCGGGGAAGCATTGTCCCCGGAAGGGGTTGCATTTGACAAGAAGGCCCACCTGACATGGGTAGATGTCTAGCTGGAGGACGCCCGCAGCCCCAACTGGATAAGAGTGAGGATAAAGGAGTCGAAGACAGATAGGTCGAGATTAGGAGCCTTTGTGACCCTCCACAAGACAGGGCTGGACATCTGCCCAGTGATGGCAGTGCTGGTGTTCATGGGAGAGAGGGCAGCAGGCCCAGGCCCGTTCTTCTAGGACGAGAAAGGTGTGAGCCTCACCAGAAGAGAATTCGTGGCAGAAGTGAAGAAGGTGCTGACGGCCAAAGGAATAACGAGTGCAGGCATCTCGGGTCACAGCTTCCGCATAGGGTCAGCTACGGCGGCAGCGTTGAGCGGGGCCACAGACGAAGAAGTGAAAGCCCTGGGTAGGTGGAGGAGCAGGGAGTACAGGAGCTATATCAGACGCGAGGAAGGAGACCAAGCAGCATCGGCTAAGAAATGGACCGAGGCTGTCAAAGAGGAGAAGCAAGTCTGAGAGACGAACCATGCCCTGGTGGCCAGGGCTGTGGGTCACCCATCACATTGTCTGTATCTTGTCATTAGTGTATATGTCATGTATGATCAAAAAAAAAAAAGAAAAAAAAAGGAGTGAAAATGATAAGAGAGGGTGTATGTTGAGAGGGAGGGGCAGGGTGTAGTAAGCAAGTGGGAGGGGGAGGGGGGCTCTCCCTGCCCCAAGGGAGCCCTAGGCGCATGCTCCACGGGCTCGCCAAGCCCCAACAAGCCCCACGGCCAAGCCTTAGTGATGGGCGGGCCACGCACAGCGACTGCAAACCTCCGGCACACACATGTAAAGGAGATGCTAAGCCAACTGTAAGCTATCGGTTCATGGACTTCTCACAGGCCCTCAGCAGGTAACTGGCAGTTACCTAGTCGTATGAGTATTGCATAACAGCTGGATAGCCTGTATCAGTGTGGGATAACATATACAATGGTGGACAGGAGGTGGTAATTCTTCTGGGAGGGGATAGAAAGGATTTCCTCGGACGGGAAGTAGTAGTGGCAAAAGGCCACTCCCTTAACCTCACCCAGAAGAATTACAAGAAAAGAAGCAGAGGTGTATGCATCTGGTAAGGTGAGATTCGAGGATTGTGGTCAGGAAGTTCTGACCCTTCATAAAAACTAGATTGAAACTTTCTCACTTAAAGGGGTCTAGAGAGAAGCAAAGGAAAAATGTGAAAAAAATCCTAGTTATTGCCTGGGAATAGAACCCATACTAAAGCCAGGGTTCCTGGGTTCAATTCCCCGGCGACAACTAAGATTTTTTTTCACATTTTGCCTTTGCTTCTCTCTAGACCCTTTTAAGTGAAGTTTCAAAACAAATTTTTTTTTTTCCCCCCTCCCCCCCCCCCCCCAGGACAGATCGTACTGTATGTTGCCATACACATTTTGTGATTATGAGAAATGGCTTAATTAAAAAATTCAACTTCATTGACAT
>WLWI01005108.1_pt1 | contig 10998 bp, 8 predicted proteins | sample 6701501 | NCBI WGS metagenome assembly WLWI01 (sample SAMN12718690, study PRJNA515312) | sponge metagenome | isolation source: marine sponge | host: Mycale hentscheli | place: New Zealand: South Island, Marlborough, Capsize Point | collected 2014-11-01
CGGCTCCTTCGGCAGGTACTGTGTCCTTGTGTTATAGTAGAGAAGCCCCTGTAAGTATACAATAGTAGTAATCGTGCATAGCAACCATCAACAAAAAATTGCGTAGGCGGTGTGCGGCCACCCTTAACACAAACTTTACGAGTATGGTGGACTGTTAATCTTACCATGTTCATTCCATCCCATCTTTCTGAACACATTGCCCCCCTCTACCGTAGAATAATCAATATCTCTTTTACCCTCTCAAAAAATCTAATTTAGTAAGTCACCCGGCATATACAGTTCATTTTCTTACCTGAGCTGTCGCTGACGATAACGTTGCGCACTACTCCAATTGCACGCCCACCCACTTCCCCTGCTGTAACCCCAACTAGATCTAGTGAAGCTATCTCACTCCACTCACCGGTGTTCCCAAATACAACGGGCCTTCTACCATAAGAAACAGTAGACCCTCCTACCCTATGAAAGAGCAGTTCCTACTCCTATATGATAAAGTAGCCCCTCCACTACTCAACCCTCCCCCCCATCCCTTCTTCCCACTCCGTACTTACCTTAGCAAGTGTGGCCTTGTCTTTGATGACATACTCGTAAGTGGTGAGTAGCACGTTGAAGCGACCTTGGCGAATCTGATTGGACATGCCACGCCTCACGGGAGGTGAACCCTGTACCAAATGTATAAACTTAGTTGACAGCACTGAAAGTGATAGAGGACACTATGGACCCAACGAGATGACTCCTAACATACTGACCACTGACTCTCTCACTATAACTAACTATTAAATCCAGTTACCTTGTAGGCAATCTTTACCACAGAAGGGGCCCAACGATCAAACTCCATGGTCCAGTTAGATAAGGTACTACACACACACACACACACACACACACACACACACACAATCACACATACATACATACATACAAACACATAAATACATACACAAACACACACACACAATCACACACATACATACATACAAACACATAAATACATACACAATCACACACACATACACATAAATACATACACAAACACACATACAAACACATAAATACATACACAAACACACACATACATACAAACACATACACAAACACACACAACAATTGTTTAGTATATGACTCCTGAATGAAGATCTTAGTGAAACAATGTTATCATTTCCTGGAATCTTAGTTTACATAATCTACCCACCATAGCCCACACCATAACTCACGAAAGTGGCACAATGATTAAGAAAGGTCCATTGTTCCCCTTCTTCTCCATGAGGTAAGCTATAAGGGCAATAGTCTGGATAGTTTTTCCTATAGAAGAGCACCATAGCTTCAACAATTCAGTCATAAAAAATAAACCAACAAAGTTTTGCAAGCTACAATTAACATCCCCCGAACAAAATAAGAAAAAAACAATAGCAAGCTAGAGTCATAACTAATGCTTTAATGACTTCTATTTCAAATTATGTTTGTTAAATTCTTCCAATTTGACATAACTGTGACGCTAATTCCCTGCATTAGTTATCACTTCTCACTAAAAGCCTTCCTGCATTTAGCTTCTTATTTTCATATTTACTTCAGAGGATGATGTTAATTCCCATATCCTGATAGTAATAATTTCTAGTACTCCAAATTCAAAAACAAATCATGAATAACATTGAAAATTCCAGCAACCAATTGGCAATTATTCGCCTCTAAACTGATTCAGCTGAAGGTAAGTCATACAAATTTCATAATTTCATAACGTGTTGTCATGACAATGACAGCTCAAGCATGTCTTACCTAATCCCATCTCATCTGCCAAAATCCCATTGAGATGATTGTTGTACAGGGAAACCAGCCACTCCAGACCCTTAATCTATAGACACACACACACACATACATACATACACATACAGTAATTACATATAATTCCAATTCTTAACATCACTGATGGAGACTCATCGGAGTTGAAACGTCTGTTTGTGGACTAATAATATACCTACTACTAATTTAAGTTAAAAAGTTAAAATTTATTTAATTACATACAGTTATTACTGGAGCTCAAACACTGCCCATATCTCAGAATTACTCACTATTCAGGGGAAAATTTATACTTTTATCCAATTACAAGTTGACTCCAACCCTTTTCAAGAAATAAAAAGTAATCCAAAGCAACTTAAAAAAAAAAAAAAAAAACAGACTCACCTGGTATGCCTTGAGCTGTCCAAAACCCAGAATAGAGGGCTGCTCATTGATGGCTTCTCTCAGAGCGTGGGCAATGGAGTAGTAGGTAGTGTCTGATCCCTTGCGACTGTCGTACTCGTCGTCCACTGCAGCTCCAGCCTTGGCTAACATGGTCTTGGGATCATTGGGGTCTCCTCCTGGCTTCTTGCCCTCTTCTTCCTTCATAACATCATCATCAGCCTGAAATATAAATTCAAACCATAACACTAGAAATTAGCTGCAATACAACTATAACTATCGAGCTAAGTTTTCTATCCCATAATGGTAAGTGACTTACCTCTGACTCCTGTCCAGATTCTCCTGATTCTTCTCCCTTGACAACCTCATATCTACACAAACACACACAACAATTTGATTTAAAAAAATGAAGGGAAAAAAAAAAAAAAAAAGCCAAAAGAAACCTAAAGCTTTAATATAACGTGCTTTAAAAATATGAGAATGAGTTCACACCCACCTTAATAATCTAATACCCATCCTCCACCAAGAAACTTTCCATATCTCCAGTGACCCCTCACCCACGCAATCACCCTCCCACACAACACACCCACATCCTCCCTACCAAATCATTCCCCAAGCTCCAACATCCAATCACTAACTCACTCCTTATCATTCACATAGGCAAGTCCATAAGAAACTTCATCACCAACCTCTCCAACCCACTTACTCCCCCACCTTTAGCTGTCCCCTCAACCTCTTCCACTCGTTCATAAACTCACTCACCCGGGATGTTCCTTTAGCCACTTCTCCAGCTCACTGCGCAGTGGGGCGGCATCTCCCGTCAACTTCTTCCCAGTCTCTGTCTCTATCACTTCCACACGCTTACTACCATCACCATTTTCCTCATCCTATCACACACACACACACAGCAAGTTGAGTTGCCATAGAGGTACACCCACACACACCCCTCTCTCCTTCCCCCCCCCTGCATGGCATTGGAAATGAATTGAACTTTGCAGTGTAGACAGAACTGTCTGATGACGGTGGGGACTAATTTAGAAATATTAATTAATTCAACTAATAACCCCTATGCTCAAGTTGTGATAATTGTGTAAAGGATTGCTTAACAGACTTTCAAGTTAACGATTAATAGGCACTCTAATGTTGCCAAATAAGAAACCAGGAGATGACTATACTGGTATAAGTGCTTCATAGTAAAACTGTCTAAGCTTTGCCATCTGTAAACCCCACCATGTCTTGTCCCCATGTATGTTGCATACATAAGTCCTTGTTAGCTGTCAGTATAAAATCACACGTATCTGTGTTACTGCTATAAAGTTGGCACTGCAATAGTCATGCCTGGTTTTTAACCTGTACGTATCGTCCTATTATTCCAGAGGCATAACGAAGACATCTTGCATGCCTCTTCGAGTGTCTCATCTCTCATGCCAAATAATTTTTTAATTTCTGATGACCCAATGTTTGGGATGGTTGCCTGGGTTGTTCACAAAACCATCCGGGCTTTCTGCAAACCGGAGATTGTTAATAGAAATAAGAGAGTCCATACTTCCTAACTTCCTACACTCAACCGAGGATGGCCAATTTATCTGGAGATCAAATATATTGGTGTATATCTCTTGTTCCTTAGCTGAGTCGTATCTTGTGGCCTCATTCTCCCACTGAATGTGCAATACAATAAATTTTAAAATTATTATTATTGTTTCGTAACCTTCATCTTTGCAATGCTTCCAAAATTGGTGCAGTGAGCCTTTTTCTTTCTTTCCACTAACCATCGTACATTTTCCTACTTATTTACACACACTCACCCCAGTCCTGCTTTTCCTGGAGCTCTTTCTCCTCTTCTTCATCTTCATGAGCTTCTCCTTGTGTTTCTGTACCATCTCTGTCAGAGAAGCTATGTACTCGTCCGTCTGTTCCAGCAGGTACGCCAGGCGCCGATCTTTCTGCTGGTCAATCAGTTTGCGATATCCTTCCTCATCCTCCGCCTGGGACAAATTCAAATAAAAGTTGTTTTTTTAAGATCATAATTAAATTACTCAGTCATTCTCGGCTGAAATAATTGTACTAATAGCAAACTTTTTCTCTTTCTAACAGCCAATACTGTTAATTAAAACGTAACCCTAAGATAAGTTGTAATTAACAATATTGGCTGTCAGAAAGAGAAAAAATTTGCTATTATCATAATTAAATTATCAAGCTCTGAATTAAAAAAATTTTGTCACACTTAATGCAATTTAAAAGGGAGTCCAAATAGGAGCATACCAGAAATGACACAAAATCTAGCTTCACACATGGACAATCACTCCGATCATAAATCATATACAGGTGCTAATTTATTTACACACCCTCACACAACCTTTCCTTCCTCCCTTCTCACCATGAGCCTCCTGATTCTCTCCTTCTCCAGCAGTTCCTGCTTCTTCCTCTGCTCTCTCTCCACAGTGGCATGATGGCTGAGGACTGCCTTGCTGAGTCGCACTACCTTGGCCTGGTTGTTGCGATGGAACTCTTTGAAGTCACGAGCATGCTGCAGGATGCTGTTCAGATACTCCTACAACAACAACAACAACAACAACAACAACAACAACAACAACAAAACATGACAACCAATGGAAAAATAATTACAGAATCCAAATCCTGTCAGCATAAGATCCTTTGAATTGTGTACAATCTTTATAATAGTAATATAAATGGAATCAAGATAGGATTAACTGAAGTTATATACAATATGGGTTTTTTTAAACAACTTCAAAATCTTATTATTTTTATTGTTTACTGCACTGTTATTAAATATGCAGATATTAATCTTGTGTTATGCCCACAAAAGCTTGAAAAGGATAAAGAAATCCAGCTTTCCCTTACCTGGTGCTTCTGTCTCTTCCTCCTCTCCTGCTCTATCTTCTGCTGCTTCTCCAGTTTCTCCGTGATGCGAGCCTCTCTCACGGATTGCTTCTTGGGCCTCTTGTACGCCCTCAAGTTGAGAGCAGTCTCAAGTGTGGTAGATCGCCTCGAGCAATACAGGACCTCCGCCCTGAGCTGCTTCTGGAACTCCAGCAGTCTTAGAGCCCTCAGCTCCATCATGGCATTGCGCCGGTTGTTGTCCGATACAACTTTAGACACACTTTCTAATTCATGGATCCGGTGTGCTATGCGAGATTTCAGTCTAGTAACATTAAATTAAAAAAAAGTTTCAAGTGTCAATACAAAATCTATCAATAAATGAAGTTGCACTAATAGATGGTCTGGCCATAAGCCCAATACTACATGTACCTGTGGCTATTTTAGATTATTAGCTGGTAAAAATACCTCTCCCCCTCACACACACACACCAACTAGACAAACATAATATTAACATTACATGTTAGTCAATGACTAACAAAACATTTAACTCACACCCACCACCCACGCTTTTGTTTAAAACAAATCCTAATAATGTGTCAAAAAATTACATCACCTCAGCATTACTACCGTCACCTGTGCTCTCTCTCCTTCATGACAATTATAGGGTCAATCCCCTGAGGCTTCCCTGTGGGAGCAAGCTTCACAGGCTTCAGATTTTGTTGCTGCTGTTGCTGTGACTTCTGCTGCTGGGATTGCTGGCCAGGTTGGCTTTGCTGCTGCTGCTGGGGTGGCTTGGTAGAAGAGGTGGTTGTTGTGGACACCGGAGCACTGGTAGAAGACGAAACTTGACTCCCGCTCGACGGAATCTTAGCTGCAGACAGGAGAGAGCTCGGAGGCTGGCCTGCAGGGGCTCCAGAGGAGGACATTACTGATGATGATGATGAGGAGGAGGAGGAGGGGTTACTAGAAGAAGACGCGGCTCCAGCCGCCAGTGCTTGCCTGACCGGCAGAGGAAGCTCGTTGCTGGACGATATGGTGATATTAGGAGCGGCGGTGGACGGCACCGAGGATGTAGAAGGCAGCACGGAGGAGGCGGAGCTAGCAGGAGCACCAGCGCTGCTGAGTGACGTGGCTGAGGTGGAGCGAGTGAGAGACGAAGTGGTGGAAGCAGTCACCTGGCTCTGTGGAGGGCCGGGGGAGTTACCCTGAGTCAGGCTTAAGCTCGGAGATGGAGGATATAAGCTGATGTTTCCACCGCCACTCCCACTGCCGGCTCCGGGTCCTGGAGATGCGTTTGGGCTGCGACCAGGAGCTCCGCCGCCTGCCCCGCCCATGCCACCCGTTCCCCCACCCGGTGTCCCGGCACCACCGGGTCCCCACGGGCTCCCCTGAGACTTGCTCGTTAGAGCTGCCAGCATAGCGGGCGTGGGTCGCCTGCCTTGCACGATACACATCAGCGCCTCCGGAGGCGTCATTTGCCTTGAGATGAACCGGTACGCCCTCATCTGTGCACTAAGCTGCTGGAGTTGAGTGCTCGTCAGCACGCGAGAAGTCGGGGGTGCCTGGGAAGAACCACTCACACCTCCGCCACCCTGAGACGGGTGAACAGGACTGGAGTGTGGGCCAATCGGCCTTGGAGGCATGGCACCACCCGGAGGCACCATTCCGCCACTCCCACCTCCTCCACTTCCGCCAGGACCCATTCCACTTCCTGGATGGTACATCGGGTTAGGGCGCATGGATGGCATCATAGGGAGCTGTGATGCTATGCCTGGTGGAGGGGGTGCAGATGGGCCATAGGGATTATTGGGTCCTACCATCATCCCTCCTGGAGGTGGGGGGCCTCCAACACCCATAGAATTAGGAGGAGCCATCTAATTACGTGAAATGGTGGGCATTATATGAAATAATTTCAATAAATTTTCTATGAAAGCGTATGCTTCTAACTCACCCCAATTTGTTGATATCCCAAGGGAGGACCCCCTCCGTAGTAAGGATCTCCAGACATATATATAGTATTTGTACTTCAAGAATCTTACGAATAGGTAAAACGTAAAACTTAACGGTAAAAAGCCGCCGGTAACTTTTTAAGTGGTTTAACACCGCGGCACGTGATCCAGAACGCACTGACACCTTACCTGATAATCGTTATTCCTTAAACATCTAATGCATGGCGAGAGAAACAGGCTACTCTGAAACAGCCGAATGGTTGTGCCGGGAAACTGGGTTATCAAAATCAAAGTACACAAAAGCCGCTATTAATCATGTAAAGAAAGTTGTCTTACTGTAACGAACATGTCATAATTTTACCCTAAACTTTCTTTGTATGTGATAGATGCTGACGTCATCTGTATCTATTTTGAGACAACAGAAACGATCAAGTTGTAGTGGGTAAGACCACCACAGTTGGGGAATGGGATCCCAGTCTGTTTAACTAGCTACTTATTCTTTGCAAAAATATTTCTGACCAGCAATGCGAGAATGACATAACAAGAAGGCTGACAAAGCAATTCTGTATGTATAGACCTACATACAACACTAATATATGCAGTTAGCATATGCTAATTTTTATGTGTTTGTTTAAATGAAGCAATGTTCTAACTTTTTTTATAAGGAAACACTGAATGGGTAGTTATTGTAGGTATATTTTTGTTCCTACAGAAGTCAGTCTCTGTCTCAGCATGGCTCCATTCATGCCATATCAGAGTTGTGTGTTCCTATCATAACCAGTGAAGAAGCTGTACCTCTGGTATGTATGTGTTTGTAGTGTTACATTGACTTCTTTTTTTCTTCACAAAGTTGTATAGGCATAAAATACTTCTTTCAAATATATTTTTCTTTTCTGCTGTCAATGATGACAAGATTCACCTCTCTTCCTTGCTCAGATTCAATCAAAACCATTTCTTCCATAGATTAGTTACTAATTCGAATTTCTGTTCCAAGATAATGTTTGCTATAGAATTATGCATTTAAGCTCAACTGTGTTATGGCTTCATCTTTATCTTTTGCTTAGCTCGATGTGATAACTTCACTGTTATCCCATCGATCTAAGCAAAAGATAAAGATAAAGCTATAACACAGTTGAGCTATGAGTGTGCACGTACGTCACAACATTAAAGTTTACATGCCCCCGCAATGTTGACATCACGTATGTGAGTGAGTATCCACCAGACCCTTTCCTTCCCTTACTACACCCACATATAATGGGAAGGTAAAGGGTTTGCAATGCCAGACCAGCTCTCTGCTTAGCCCTCTACTCCTTAGTTAGGTTCACCTAAGTGCTACTCAATTAGTTACTTTTAAATGTTCATGGTCATTTCATTTGCATACCAGAGGAAGAACAACAGCAATTTTCTAACATTTATGTATTAGGAGTTTTATTGCTTTTTTTCTCTCTATTTTCAGTATTACAACAATAGATGAGTTTATAATGTTGTAGAGTTCTTTACTTTTAACTTTATGCCAATCAAGCATTTTGTTGTTGTTGTTGTTATGCTTCTTGTTTGTTATTGTTATGGTTCTTGTTTGTTATTGTTGATTTTACTTAGTTGTATGTGATTTACCAATATTCTGCACTAATTTACTAGAAACATTTTTGCGTTAAAACTCTACAGTCTTAGTCAACCAAATAAGAACTGTTCAAATTAATTAAGATTTGATTGACTTTTGTGTTATGAAAAACCAGTAAGCTCACAAGATTAATAGTGTAGAAATATTTATTTGTTATTGTGGAAAATAACTTAATTAGTATTGTAGAAATTTCGACAATCTGTGGGTTAACTTGATATTGCTGTTACTCTGGTAGGTTGAGTGTTTACTCAATGTTGCCTTCCACTCAACAGACTTGTCTCCTCTATTCTTAGAGGCAGTGACCAAGAACCAGCGTGAGTGTTCAGATGTTGGTAACAAAGTCTCTCTGAGCTACTCAGCCAAGCTGTCTCTGTGGACTCATTATTTGCCTAGCTATAGACAGCAGGTGAGTCTACACGATGATGCAGCACTTAAAACATTCCGTTGTTCTCTGCTGAAATTAATAATAATAGTGTTGATGATAACAATGAGAACAATAAAAATAATAATGATAATAACTAGCAAGTACCCCGACATGCAGTGGTGCATGATGTAATGAACTTTAAAAATTATGAGTACAAGCAGCATAAGATCTTTCTAACCATTCTTATTATCCTCTACTACTTGATTTATTTACATCAGTTCCCTGTCCTGCTCCCTTTCTTCCTGAGCCATCTCAGATCTTTGTACCTTTTCTCTATTAAGCTTTTATCTTGTAAACTTAACCCAGCGTGTACTAAAATGATAAAATATATTGCCTTGAGTTAAATGAGAAATGTATTATTACCATTACTATTCAATATATTAATTGTTATCACTAATATGCTTGTCTGTCAGTAATCTTGAGTCGGATTCCCTTCTCTCTTTGTCTATCTCTCCTGCTTCTCAAGTTCTCTGTCTTTCTATTTATAGTTGCAGATTTAGGCTTTGTGAAGCTATCGCCGTCTCCATCTGTCCATCTGTTACCAATAACTTTTCCCTGCTTTTAGCTATTAGTCATTGTTTCTAATCACCTTCATTTCCTCAGTTGGAGTGTACAGAATGTGACTATCCTTTACCCATTCAGTTGGAAGCGACAATTTACCAACCAGGATCAGCTCATGAATTATTTTCATGGTTACATACACCATTGTTGTCATTACTGATAAACAAGCGTATTAGTGATAATAATTAATTATATTGAATAATAATAGTAATAATATGTTTCTCATTTAACTCAGCCAGTATATTTTATCATGTACATGTTGGGTGAAGTTTTACATCATGGGTAGTAAAATAAAATAGAAAGTACTATATTACATGAGTAATTAATTTTTTATTTTGGTACATTTTTTTAATTAATACAATGTTGTAGTAATTGAATTCAATATAGTGAAGTGTTATTCCAAGGGCTGAGGGAATCTATTGATAGTCCAGTTAACTTACTAATTATTCATTTGTTCATACGTATAAATTTGTGGGCATGTTTCAGTTGCTGGATATGATGGAAGAGTGTAGCTCTCTAGGAGAGTCATCCAGTAGAGATGCCATAGATGTGATATTAACAAAATACCAGATAGTAAGTAATGGACTTCTCATTCATTCATTCCTTCATTCCTTCATTCATTCATTCTTGTTCTATGCATAGCCTGAGGCATGTCTGGACAGACCCCAACTGAGTCTGTACACTAAAGAGTTCATTCTGTGAGTTGTGGGGGATACTTGTAAAATATATGGAGTAGGTAGCTATGTATTACATCGCACAGTCTCAGTGTCATTCAAGGCTACCTCATCTACTCAGAAGTTAGCATGTGATGTATATTAGAGAACACCCACCCACACAGAATACGAATCACTGTGTGTGGGTACCAGAATTGAAAATTGGGATATCTATTTAGTTTGAATGTTTGGATTTAGGTATGTCATTTTTGTATTTGACCCTCACAATTTTATGGTTGCAGCATCCCATACGCAAATTTCAAAAATTCTTTGGTGTTTAAGCAGTTGAGTCCTTTTAGTCAGGAATGTTTTTCCATTACAAGCAGGGTTTGAATCAGCGACCTCAACTTGCAGTCACACACACTTACCATTTTAAACCGTCTGGAACTTACAGCATAGTGATTCTTGGAAGTGCAGACAAAGGAGAAGAAAGGAATCCATGAGCTCAAAAGAGGAACAGGAAAAATTTGGATGACTAAAGAAGAAAGAGAGCAGGAGACGGAAACCATGGATACACTGTTATGTTACTGCATTCCTAATTTGCAAAAGTTAGTACATCAGGCACCACAGTGTGGCAGGGTACTTGATACTTAATGATATTGTGGCTATAATGAGAAAGTCATGGGTGTACATCAAATTTTGACCAGAATATTATATTCACTTAAGCTTTATTTTTCATAGCTTGCTTCTGACACAGCATCAAAAACCCTGACTTGTCAC
>WLWI01005110.1_pt1 | contig 10997 bp, 12 predicted proteins | sample 6701501 | NCBI WGS metagenome assembly WLWI01 (sample SAMN12718690, study PRJNA515312) | sponge metagenome | isolation source: marine sponge | host: Mycale hentscheli | place: New Zealand: South Island, Marlborough, Capsize Point | collected 2014-11-01
TTTCATTTTTACCCCTGTAAGTGTCTCGCTCGCTACGCTCGCTCGCCAATAAATAAACTGACATCCCCGATTTTCGATTGTGTTACCCCTGTAAGTGTCTCGCTCGCTACGCTCGCTCGCCAATAAAAACTGTAAACTATACAAAGCTACTAGTTTTTATTCTAGTTGTATCGCAAGTAGCTAATAGATAAAATTACATATTGTTATGAATTATGTATTTTTTATAATTTTATAATCTCAACTATTCCATTGTTGACTCTTTTGATTTCATTATTTTTAGCACATGTAATTCACCATTGCTTCAAAGTTTCTAAACTTTTTGTTACTTAACATTTTAAATATTATGATTGATCACTTTGTTTTTATCCATCATGGACATTATAATTGTCACACTAGTGAAGTAGAATATTACAATAATACTCATACATTTTAAATTTATGTTTTTAATAATGGTTTTTGTACTTAATAACTAGTGGTGTGCTTGAGCACAAATTGTGAGTGATCCTAAAACTACACTATTGCTAAATGGTTGATTTGTACTGCTAATGCTCAAGCTACAAAAAAAAACGTCGAGTTTTTAACCTACTTATATATGGTAAAGGGGTTTCAATGCCATATTAACTTACCACTGCCACTAACTCGAATAGAAATTGATTTCCTGTAAGTTTTTGAGATTTAACTGCATCGCAAAAGAATTCAAGCGGTATAAACAATTCAATTTCTAGGGTGATATGGGTAATGATCGATAAACAAGACAACCAGTTGAGTGGATTACAAAAACTAAAGCTAAGCAATTCTTATAGTAACCAACTCACCTTGAATCATGCAATTATTAAGTGAAAATTTAAATTACCTAGCTATATGTAAATATTTTCTGAAGTATAAAAATAAAGTACTTTATTATATACCCATAATTTCATAGAAATATGATATTTTTTGAAGTTGTATATAGTAACAAGGACATGAACCAGTTCCTTATAATTAAATAATTTGAGAAGCAACACAAGTTAACTAAAACAAGTCAAGTCAAAATAAACTGATTAAAATCTTTTACCTGATGTTGAAGAAATGGAAAAACGAAATATATTTTTATGGAGCAATAGGGAAAAAACAAAAACTAATTCTTCAAAATATTTTTTAGTACATGCACACATACACATCACTCATACATGCACATACACACACATACACTTAAACCTTTCTTTAACTCCATATACATATTAATGACGTGAGAGATTAAAAACGGCAACAACAACAACAACAATAGCAATAATACCAGACATCTGCCAATCATGTACTACATGAAATTGAATTAAAGGTAACAGTAATACCACCAGTGGTATAAGAAGATGTTTTGCTATAGAGGGGCTCCAATGGAATGCATTTTGTGGTTCGACAAAAGTTTTCGTGTGAGAAATTGCCTAGTTTGATTGTGTCCCAAAAATATGGGGGGTGTACCAGCACCCAGAGCCCCCCTTTCCTATGCCACTATAATAGCACAAGCAATAACAGTGAAGTATATTTTAGTTTATAGTAAAACATGATTATGCATTAACATAATCATGTTAAAAATATTCATGACTGAATATTTAAGATCTTGGTTTTTATAATCGCATAGTGTTCTTGCTATAACAGACATGTCATTGCTCAATTAAGTTTCAACTTATATCTTACCTCGTGTAAATTTCATAAAGACACCAGAAAAAAATGGTTGTTTTGCTCTTTTTGAAGCTCATCAGTATAGAGTAATTTAGCCTTACTGGCAAATTTCTATTGACAACCATATAATATATATCCATCTGTGTTTATTCGACAAATGATATCCTGTGAATCCAAGGAGGTGTGTCTGTGGATATAAAACATCAATTGCAAGTAACGTTCCTTCTGTCATGCTAGTAGCTATGTCAAGAAGACCACTGATTTAAACGTATGCAAATAATTGGACACATCACATAATCAGCACATATGTACAATATTAGCACATAGGAAAATATTTGTCACTCATAACGCTGCCACAAAAGTGTCCATTGACAACCAAACAAAATCATAAATTAGTGTATAATGTGTTGATAACTAATTTGTTAACTTTTACAGTCTTGAAAAAATGTTTTGTTAACTCTAATTACCAAGACAGTTTACAGATTTTGTTATGGTTGTAAATGGACTCTTTTCGAGGTAATTCAGATGGTCAAAGTAACTTCAATTTGATACTACAGAAGTTATCAATACTCAAGAATGAAGTAAGTAGTAATTCCATATTTGTTGGCTAAATTAATTACAAATGATAACACTGGTTTATTTTTTATCGTAGCAGAGAGCTTGTTCAAGAGTTACATGGTGATTTAGATTATCAAAATGGCAGATGTTTGATACTACAAAAGTTACCATTAATCAGGTAAGAGAGTGATTTTGTATTTGTTTGCTGAAATAAAAGGTCATAACTGCTATTATAGTGTTTGCATGAACTAAGCTAAAACATAGTAACAATACTTAGTTTTATGTTACCTAACTATCAGGCTCGCTCGCCATTTGTGCTCAAGCACATCACTAGTTTGGCGAGCGAGACAGTATTAGGGGTGGATAATATGCAAAATCGGGTATATGAGTGTAAGCTCTAATAAGTATTGCTATATGTAAGTTATATGTATTGCTGAAGTAGATTCTACCAGTAGGACCAGACCCCCCTTCAAATCATAGTGGTTGTGGTGCCAACTGTGTGCCCCACCCCCTTCTGAATTCCCTGACCTACCCCAAAGTCTTATGTATACTTGCAGATTAACGATGAACTTTGTAGGCTGACAGGCTGTAAAATGTACCCAAAGCCATGTACTTGATGAAAACCAGACACTTCAGCGTCAAGTTTTAAAGTTTGTCAGCGAGGAACAAGAGCAGTGGGATTTGTATCTTGACTCAATACTGTTTCCGTACCGAGTTTATCATCAAGACTCCACCAGATATTCACCATTTTTTCTTGTGCACGGAACACAGGCACGACTTCCTGTTGAGTTCAATATACATGATGTTGGTGGTGAGGATTCAGAAGATAGTGATGGTTAAGACGGTGGAAAGGATGTTGAAGGCAATAGCAGTGAGAAGAAAAGGAGCGATAGTGAATTAAGTTTTGAGGAACATTATGAAAGAAATGATCACTGTTCGTAAGAAAGCTCTTGATAACATCGGAACAGCTCAGCACTGGCAGAAGACTTACTATGATGCTAAACATTGTAAGGATAAGGAGATGTATACAGTGGGTGCAGCAGTGCCAGTAAGGAATTACAAGAAGCTATCTAGGAAGGGATCAAAGTTGGAACCGAACTGATTGGGACCTTATCATATTCATGAGGCCTATTCACCTTCCTCACCATCTCCAGATCAAAGCCCTATGAAAAACAGTTGTTTGTGTTTGACATGTTGTGCAACAAGACATTGTCCATGCAGACTCTGTGGTACTGTGTGTGGTAAATACTGCCACCCTGGAAGGTCCTGTTGCAATAAGCAAGATAAAAGCAAGAAAAAGACAGTAGTGGATATTACCATGGAGACAAGCAATGAAGGGGCATCTTTGTTTGTTGACAGGCGAAACTATGTACTGTGCTCAGCAACTACTGAAGAACAAGTACCCCTACATTTCAGAACTGCAGTGCTCTAGTTTACAGCTTACAAGAACATTTGATGTACATGCAAGTAAGGAATTTATTCAGTGTTTAAATCTCGGGGGAAGTCACTGGATCACTCTCTCCTCAATTGGCTGTGAACCTGCCACAGTAAGAGTATACAATAGTATGAACCTACGACTGTCTTCTACTCTGATCAAATTAGTTGCTGACCTTCTCCATACCAGCAACTCTTCTATCAAAATAAAGTATGTGCAAATCCAGTATCAGTTTGGTGCAGTGATTGCGGATTGTTTGCCCTCGCATTTGCTTGTAGTTTGTGCCATTAAGAAGATCCTGCTGAACTTAAATATGATCAGAATGAGATGAGATCTCATCTTGTCCAATCATTAGAGGCACAGACCCTATCCCCGTTCCCCTGTAAATGCAGGTACAAGGCAGCAAGGGCACTTCGTGGAATCCAAAAGATTGATGTTTATTGTATATGCAGGCTTCTTGAATGGCAGGAAAATGATCAAATGTGTTCATCTTAACATATTTGGAAGTGTAAAGACTGTAGTGTTTAGATTTAACTATAATTATGTATAATATTTCCAGCATTTCATTTCCATCAGTATAATTATTTTAACAGGTAGCTACAAATTGGTGTTCCCCTAAAACTGTGACACTATTTCCAGCAGTATTTTTTCCTGGTAGAATCTACACTCAGTGTCCCCAGCCTTCCCCCTAAAACTGACACTATTTTTCCAGCAGTATTCTGACCTGTATGTAGCTACAAACTCCATTGCTCCATAGAATTGGTACACTCGGTGTCTTAGAAGGTCCCCTGGCCTTCCCCTAAAACCACTACACTATTTCCTAACTGCGACAAAGTTTCCCAGGAAATTAGGTCGCTGGGATTACCTCAGCGACTAAATATCTTAAGAAATTGTGTCGCCGCGACACAATTTTCGAGCGACCAAAAAAACTGTGACACCGGTATCTGCTAGTCTTGCAGGCTACGCGTGACAATTTCTATAGGTATCTGCAGGGGCGGATTTAGGGGGGCTCGACCGGTGTTATACGAGCCCCCCTTTCTTTCAGAAAGAGCCCTCATTTTTTAGCTACTATATTAGCTCTTAATTACCTATAAAAGAATAATGCCGATAACTTATTGTCCACGGTTGCTTTTCCACATCCAATAATCCCTATCTTGAATGAGCGCAACGTTACTTATTGATATGCAGAGTCAGGATTTTTGCTATTCGTCCTTATCCTTATATTCAGACCAAGCTAGGAGTATGCTAGAGCAGCTGAGCAAGTATAGCATTAGTTCCTGACAGAATAGTATAAGTTTAGTGGTTATTCAAAATTTTATGGTTGAATTTGACAATATTACACAACTTCCTATTCACTCATTTTCACAAAAACATCCTTGTAAAACTTGTTTTGTTCTTAATTTAAAATTTTCCTAGCAGTTCATATTTCAGTTCTATACAGTCAGATTATAATGCTAATTATTGTGAGAATTATTACAATTTCATCTAATAGGAAATACAGTACATATAACATTAGCTCTCCTAAAAGAGCTCCCCCCCCCATAAAAAATCCTAGATCCATCTCTGATCTGGGTAGTAAAATAGCTGGGTGTGGGGAAACTAGCATGTGTGGGGAAACTAGCATGTGTGGGGAAATCAAGGATAAATATGATTTACAACTCAGAAGCAGCACACCCTACCCAGAGATCCTCGTGGTTCCAACCTGTCGTAAGGTAACAGTCCCCAGTAATCTAAACAGTAACTTATGTGACTCCTGTCCCACTTCAATTAAAAGTGTAATTGCTCCCAAACAGGGCCAGGGTGTGCTTATCCGATAATCACCACATTATGGGTGTGATGACACCGGGTTTCCCATACAGCATATTTTATTGTTTCACCACCCACTTGCAAGCTGAAACTGAAAATGAAAGCAATCAGTGCAATGTGTATGTATGTGTAGAGTTGCATGTGATGTATTATGTGTATGTGTGTGATAACAACACAAGCAACAACAATGGAAAAATGTATTAGTTTTATAGTATGTAAAGCACAATTATGCATTAGTAGATTCGCCTTCACGACGTTATATTTATGATCTTGATTTTTGTAATTGCATAGTGTTCTTGCTATAACAGTCATGTCATTTATCAATTAACTTTCAACTTATGCTTTACCTTATATACATTTCACAACGACGCCAAAAGAAAATGGTTGTTTCGCTCTTTTTGGAGCTCATCAGTATAGAGTAATCCAGCCTTACTGGCAAATATCTATAGACAACCATATGTCCATCTCAGTCTCTTTGGCAAATGATATGCTGTGAATTAATTCAGGAAGGTGTGTCCATAGACATGAAATATATGCAAGTACCATTCCTTTGGTCATGCTAGTAGCCACGTCGAGGAGACCACTGACGAGGACTCGCATACAAAATTAGACACGTCACCGAATCAGCACATATGTGCACTATGAAAAAAATACTCGTCATAAGTTTCATACACACAATGGAATGCGTACATGAGAAGAGTCCCCTTGACAGATGGAAGTACCAGTCTCTAACCACTGGCTAATTGAGGACTCTAGTAATGGAGACTCACTAAGATCCCCAAGATAATAGTGATACTGATATTACCTATTACTCCTACTATGACAACAACTATAACAACAACAATAATATTATTATACATAATAACAATATAATAGTATGCTTATGTGTCAGTAGCGACGACCAATGACAGTTTGCGTATTCATGAATAATTCATGAACTGAGCTCAGTCAGTAAATCATCGTCATGAGGTGATTAGGTAAAGTGTTCCCATGCATTGATTAGGTAAAGCATCACCATGTGTTGATTAGGTAAAGCATCACCATGTGTTGATTAGGTAAAGCATCACCATGTGTTGATTAGGTAAAGCATCACCATGTGTTGATTAGGTAAAGCATCACCATGTGTTGATTAGGTAAAGTGTTGCACACAATGCTTAGGAAAAAGCATCACCACAAATTGAATAGGTAAAGCATCACCAGGCGAAACTAATTGTCATGAAAAAAAAAAGCAGGTGAAATCGGTGAGGAATGGTCGAAGGCAATCGTTTCACAAAGCCATCGTGATAGAAAACAGAGTGCCTGAGAAGTGAGAGTGATGGACAACGTTAGTTTATAGAATTGCACGGATTCTTGTTATTTCGTTCTACAGCGACTTTTATCTCGTGTTTGCAAAAGTACCAGTCATTCACCAGCTATACCACCCAGCGTTCACAGCACTTCTCAGTTCAATAGATCACAAGGCATGAGCTGAATCACGTGATACATAACTCAATAATGTGGCAAAGTAACAAACAATAAATATGATTATGTGGCGTGTGTATGTGTATGTATGTGTGTGTGTGTGTCGGAAATACAATTCACAACAGTTAGAACAGAATCTATGACTCAATCAGGAAGAGAGAGAGAGCAGGAAAGTGAAACTGATGTAACTAAATCAAGTAGTAGAGGATAATTAAGAATGGATAAATGTCTCATGCTACTGTATTCATACTTTTTAAGTCATTACATTAAGCTTGGTGGTGTACTTACTAGTAATAATAATAAGAAGAACAATAACAGCAGCAACAATCATAGTAATAATAAGTGAAACATAACCATCAAACCTTAAATCTCAATAAAATATTATTAAAAAAAATGGTTCTCATTGAGCCGGCGAAGTGCTGTTTAATTGTCATAGAACTTTTAAGCATGTGCAGGCACATTACTAGTGATTTAGTAGTGTCGGAGGTGAGTGGCTAGCTAAACCATAACAAAGTTCCTTAAAAAAAATCAACAAACACATGGTATGTCATTATAGCCCTCTATAAAGGACATTACCGACATACTGTGTTTAGAATTCATGAAGTTAACTTGCGTCATAACATGCAGAGGTACAGTGCCAACATGTGAGGGGAGTGGGTATTGTATGGACCTGCACCACAGAGTTATTACAATGTGTTTAATACTATCAACCCCCTTAAATGGATGAATGCTGCAACACTATTTAGCGTAACCACAATGATACCGCATTAGTTGTTAGGAAGTCGGATAAAGAATGTGAATTCAATGCACCAACAATCCGTATTACCTGCGACATCTCCAATACTTATTGACTTATGCCACACCCAACTTAAGAATCATGTGATGGGATTGTGAAGCCAACCATCAAACCTTACATCTCACTATACTAGTGGTGTGCTTGAGAACAAATGGTGAGCGAGGCTCCCTACTTAGGTTACATAAAACTACAGTATTAAAAAACAATCCGAGTTTTATTAAATTGCGCATCATAGTAAAGGCGTTCAATGCCTTAGTTACCACTCACTAAAATGGTTTGACTTAAAAAAAAGAAAAGAAGACAAAACAACAACTACATATGCATTTCCAAGGAATCACTGCACAGGTTTGAACTGCGATAGAGGCTGGAACAGCTGTGTAAAGACAGTTAATATATTTATTTGTTAGTTATCGCTACTCTTTAGCTAAGTAGTAGCTGTAACGCACACCACTTTCTCGCACACTTGTTCACTGAACATACCAACACAAGACTTACCTTCGTGGTTAGACTATTGGACAATGGATTTTCAAGTCAGAACAACACTGTTGCGTAGGGCGTACAACCACTGCCACTAATTCGAATAAAAAAATGAACTCCTTAGTTTGTGAGACATAACTGCATCCACAAAACATCAGATATGTGAGACACAAACTAATTAAAATGGGTAAGCAATTGATGATTCGTGTAAAAATGGATAAACCAAACAATTCCGTTTGGTGGAGTATGGGTAAAGGGTCGACCACTGAACGAACACAAACGTCAAATGACATACATCCATGCACATATATAAACAAAAAAATCTCCGATTCTTAATTTGTTATCCCTGTATAGTGTCCTGCTCACTTCGCTCACTTGCTAATAATATGGTACCTGATGATAAAATGTTAATTAATTTCTAAATCAAATATTTTTCACTGCTCACTAATTATCTGCTAAGTATGTAGCAAGTAATTAAAATTATTTTTACAGCAATAAGCGTTCTTGTGTTAGAACCATTACCATTATATTGTACTCTAAAGTCATGGAAATCACTACATGAGCTCAGTACACATAACTCTCTCAGCATGAGGAGATGATTGGATCAAGTTAGATAGTGGTATACATAGTCGTCATACCTAGACAATACACATACATGCCCTCCTCCTTCCCGCCCACCCCCCCCCTAAAAAAAAAGTGTGCATCCATAGAATGCAACTTCCGATGTGCCAACTCTTGTCTACTGTCTACACTGGATTCACAGAAGAAGGAAGAGCAGGAAGCTGAAACATAAAACAGCCTGCCCACAATTGTGATGACAGGAGGAATCTGGGAAAGGAGCCGGTGAGAGAAAGAGAGGGAGACCAGAGAGTAATATAGTATACAGTATTTATGCACTTGGAGGTTTCACCTTGAACATTTCAGACCAAGGTATGTCCAGCAAATTAGAAGGAAAAAAATTAACGCAATTGTACATTTAAACTTTCCCAATTAATAATTAATAATTAATGTGATGGAGATAAAAACAATGTTATATCTTTGTAACAGGTCACAACTGGTGTTTTCATTATAATTTCATTCATCTGAAGGTATTAAATATTCAATTTTCACTTCAAATTTATTCAACATCACATGGGGAGAGGGGCGAAGCTATGTGGTTGTAAGTAGGGGAGGGTGTGTGAAGGGGAAGGACCTTTTTTTTTTATTGAGGTGCATATATTGTATTATGGTGTGTGTGAGAGTGTGTGTGTGTGTGTGTGTGTGAGTGTGTGAGAGTGTGTGTGTGTGTGTGTGAGTGTGCGAGTGTGTGTGTGTGTGCGAGTGTGTGTGTGTGTGTGAGTGTGTGTGTGTGTGTGTGTGTGAGAGAGAGAGAGAGTGTGTGTGTGTGTGAGAGTGTGTGTGTGTGTGTGTGTGAGAGTGTGTGTGTGTGTGTGTGAGTGTGCGAGTGTGTGTGTGTGTGTGAGTGTGTGTGTGTGTGTGTGTGTGTGAGAGTGTGTGTGTGTGTGTGTGAGTGTGCGAGTGTGTGTGTGTGTGTGAGAGAGAGAGAGAGTGTGTGTGTGTGTGAGTGTGAGTGTGTGTGTGTGAGAGTGTGTGTGTGTGAGTGTGTGTGTGTGAGAGTGTGTGTGTGTGTGTGAGTGTGCGAGTGTGTGTGTGTGTGTGAGAGTGTGTGTGTGTGTGAGTGTGTGTGTGTGTGTGAGTGTGTGTGTGTGTGTGTGAGAGAGAGAGAGTGTGTGTGTGTGTGTGTGTGAGTGTGTGTGTGTGTGTGTGAGAGAGAGAGAGAGTGTGTGTGTGTGTGTGAGAGAGAGAGAGAGAGTGTGTGTGTGTGTGTGTGTTGGTTCTCAAGTATGGCAATAGTGATTAGCTATTCTTGTGCCTTTTAGCGAGTTTTACTGATTGAGTAATGGTTAACGAAGCCTATTGCTAATGATAATAGAATTAGCTCTGGATTAAATTAATTGTTTGCTCAAATATATTATCATGTGTACTAGATGAATCTGCTGGAATTATAAACTACCATACAAATGACAAAAAAAGAAAGAAAAAAAAACAGAAGACATAACATGTCACACCCTCAATGTCACATGACCTGTCAAAGTCATTTTCTGACTCCAATAAAGAGTGACATCAGTACCGCTAGAGTAAAACACTTTCCAGGTGTTCAAACTATATAAAAATGCAATGTTTTTAATATTCCCAAGTGACACACTATAAACATAGAAATGATTGTAATGATATTCATCGGTTGGGAGCATCAATAAATATTTAAAAAAATCCCACCACTCCTGAAAATAACTAAACAAAATAAAACAACCAGAGAGACAAAATCTTGACAAATAAAATATTTGAAGCATGCTGAGAGAGGAGGAGAGAAAGGGAGAGTAATGGAGCTAGACCTTCCAACTATTTACACATGCACAAACGGCAGTAAGCCATTTCTCAGCCATTGTATTCAACTTGCTGCATATTAAATAGTACCAACCTGCAAGTGTAGTAGCACGCTCCATTGGCACATGTGATGAGACTAGCAACTACCATTATGTTACCATGAAAAAACAACAACAAAACATGTGCACAAATGTTAATTAGGTGTCGTACAACGGAAAATGGGTGTCGGTTCATTAACATAGCACTACTCAGATATCCTTAACATAATATTGTGGAATCAGGCTTTACATACATACAGGTGTTCTGGATTTTTAGTTACTATGAAGATGGGGGGGGGGGAAGAAAACTTAACAAGAGTACATTGAAACATTATGTTGATGTGCCCAGCAGGGACAGCCACAGTTGTGCGGTGTGGTCAGT
>WLWI01005111.1_pt1 | contig 10997 bp, 9 predicted proteins | sample 6701501 | NCBI WGS metagenome assembly WLWI01 (sample SAMN12718690, study PRJNA515312) | sponge metagenome | isolation source: marine sponge | host: Mycale hentscheli | place: New Zealand: South Island, Marlborough, Capsize Point | collected 2014-11-01
TGCAGCAGAGGGAAGAAGTGCAGCAGAGGGAAGAAGTGCAGCAGAGGGAAGGAGTGCAGCAGAGGGAAGGAGTGCAGCAGAGGGAAGGAGTGCAGCAGAGGGAAGGAGTGCAGCAGAGGGAAGAAGTACAACAAAGCTCCAACCTAAGGCATTCAAGTACAAAACCTACAAGAAAAGTTGGGAGGAAAAGTAACACTGGGTGTATTGTAACAATCCAAAGGAAGAATGTTTTGCCGGTTATGTCAACAATGGGGGAAACCTCCTTCAACTGCACGCGGTGGGTGGACTACGCGGAGCATGACAGACTGGAACCATGCTAGTGAGCTTCTCAAACAGCACAATGATTCCATGTGGCACAGAGATTCCGTCATTGTATCAAAGATGGCTGCACAGCCTAATGTTGTTGAACTCCAAAATGCTCAAGCTTTGCGTTTGACAGAAGAAGAGAGGGTTAGGAATAGGGTACTTCTCACTAAGCTTCTGAGATCAGTTTATTTTCTGGCAAAGAATAAGATTCCTCATACCACCACATATTCAGATCTTGTCGACCTTCAAATTGCCAATGGTGACCAAATTCTTGAACAGCATGTGACTAGAGGACCTTCCAATGCCCAGTATACCTCTTCATACTGATGTAGATCATTTCTTGCAGCAATTGACAAGTGGCTTGATCAAAGACAGCAGATGAATGTGAAGATGTTACAACGTGTGAGCTTTCCATATGTTGTCGGTGGCTAGTTAATGGTAGGCCAGAAGAACACTTCATGACCATTTTACATATTACAGCAACAGATGCAGCAAGCATTACCAAGGCTCTGAATAGTTTCATACTGGAGAAGCAGCTAGACTATAGAAAACTGGTAGGACAAGCTTACGATGGTGCTGCTGTTTTTTCAGGAAGTAAAACTGGTGTTCAAACTAGAATGAGAACCAACTCGGCTCATGTGCTCTATTTTCACTGTGCCTGCCATAGATTACAACTTGCTAGTATCCAGGCAGCTGAAACCACTTGTGAGATCAAACAAATATTTGGCATGATGAGCAACCTCTGGAAACTATTTTATTACTCTCCTACAAAGGCCGAAACTCATAAAGAAGTTCAATCTGCCCTTCAACTACCTGAACTGAAGATAGTCAAGCCCAGTGATACCAGGTGGTTGTCATATGAACGCTGTATGCGAGCCATAAAAAAAGAGCTCCCAGCATTGATCATTACTTTGCAACAACTGTACGAAGCAACAGGTGATGCAGAAGCTCTGGTTTATGTTCTCTTCTTTCTTCCTATGTGGTCATCTCAGGAATTATTTTTCTTGCTGAGGTACTGGACACTCTGGCCAAGATAAATGCAGCTATGCAAAGGAAGATTGTTGATTTCAGTAAAATACCTTCACTTTTAAAAATTCTCATTGATGAGCTGACAAGTCTTAAAAGTGAAGAGTCAGAGAGTGGTGTTCTACTGTTCAGTCAACAATTGACAAGTTGAGAGAAGAACATGACGTTGTTGTTGATGCACAAATTCACGAATCTAGATCAAGATCAGCAAGGATCATCACTATTCAACAATATAGGGACCGTGTTGCTATCCCATATTTGGATAGCCTGCTCGACAATATTAACAGAAGGTTCACAAATGACTCAGTGAAGATATTGTCAGCTACTTCAGTGTTTGATCCCACAAAGTTTCCTGCCGAAGAACGACAAATCCTGACTTATGGTCTTGAAGAGATCAGAATTTTGGCAGATTTCTATGGCAATGATGCTACTGTGGAATATGATGGCACAGTATTCACATCTTCTCCTTTGATAAATCGAGACGAACTTCTGTCAGAGTGGAAAACATTTAGGAGGGCACTTGTACAAGAAAAGAAATCCATCATGTTGAGAAATCCACGACCTACTTTGCAAGACATACTACGGTCAATGCAAGAGCATGAAGCATATAAAAGCATGTTTCCTCAAATGTTCTGCCTGATAAACATACTACTTTCCATTCCAATGAGCACTGCCACAGTTGAAAGGTCATTTAGCCAATGAAACTGGTGAAGAATAGGTTAAGAAATAGACTTTCTGACGTTTCCTTAGCTACTGATGAGAATTGCTATAGAAGGGCCTGAACTTACTGACATTGATTTTGAAGAAATTTTAAATATTTTTAAACTGCAGAACAGAAGAATTCGTTTATGAATTAGTTTGACAACTTACATGAACTTACTTACATGATTTCCTTACAATTACATTGTTAATTCTGATTTTTATATCACTATTTTTGATTTTGTTTTTTGTATGTTTTAATAAAAGTATAGGTGAAAATCATAGGGGGGGGGGGATATCCCAGGGTCCCCCCCCCCCCCATGTGACCGTCTACAGGGAAACCGGGCACAACGCGGCGTGCGTAAATATCGATCGATTTCTTAAAAATGTATTGTTTCAAGCCAACGGAAGGGAACGGTTAGGTCTATTATAGTGGGAACGACTTAAGCTACGACGATAAAACTTAGGAGAGCTCAATATCTGGACGCCGACAACTCTGTAAGTGCAACAACAAAAATTTTGAAGGGTGCCGCGTTGTGCCCGGTTTTCCTGTAGACGGTCACATATATTAATAGTATGGCACATAAATTGCCCATTCAAAAATGTATGAGAAAAATTGCTGTTCAATTGAAATCGCGTGGGGAAAGTGAAATAGCAAGTAACTAGCATGGAAACTAAGTAAAATACCACAGTAGCTAAGTGAAATAGAACGGGTAAGTGTGCACGCGTGCAACTCTATCCTTGGAAACATACAGTTCGAGTTGTTTCTAATTGGAGACTACGCCATTCTTTAGCGCAGAAGTTCTACCCGTATCAAACTTTTTTTAAAAAACAGATTAGGTGGAGCGTAGGTTAAAAAAAACAAAGTTCCAGAGAAAGCTAATCCTATAGTTCCAGAGCAAATGATTTATAAAAATAAAGCTGGCCTACTATTAGCGAGTGATAGCACTCGTATCCCGTGCTATTAGGAATCAATAGCACTCGTAAAGCAATCGAAATAGCACAAGGCGAAGCCGAGTGCTATTTCAATTGCATTACTTGTGCTATTAATCCTGAATAGCACGGTTACCGTGCTATTATTCACACACACACATATATATATATGATTGTGATGATAATAATATTAACAATAATTAACAAAATTATTATTGACAAAAAAAAATCTAATTGAAAAATCTAATTGAAAATCTACATAGTAATCAGGATATCCTATTAGTCAGAGACTAACAGACTCCATCCAGGTAGACACATACGTAGAGGTGTGTGTGTGCGTGTGTTGCTCCCTAATCAGAACAGCCCTAATTGACCTCACCACGAAACCTCACAACTACCTCTTTGATCAATCTAACCATCACCACCAACACTACCACACTTCATTGCAACATTTACCCTCACTATCCACTGTGGATTCATTCGCGAGTCACCAAGGCTCTTACAACAGCTCAACAGTAAGTGATAGTTCTCATGTCTCCTGTAAGACCATCCTTGGTAACTGAAGAAGAGAAGACTTCCACTCTCTTTATTAATAAAATCCACAAATAAAAACTCTGAACCCTCCCCACCCCCACACCCCCTGACTTATTGGAAAACTGCCTTTCCTGTTATTAACTAATTCCACCAATAAACCTCCTATTCCTTCACCATCGCCTTCTTTGACTCCCTCTACCTAAAAATCTCAGCCCCACCCACCCTCTCTCTCAGAGCCCCGCCCCCTCCTCCTCACCCCACTGCTCAGGTTCCCCACGTAGATGGTGCGTCTGATCTCCTCTATCTTGGAAGGGTCCACGTTGCCCGTCAGAGAGGGCGGGTTGGGGAGAGCGCTACCGGCGAGGTTGATGAGAGGTTGCTGGGAAGTTGGTGTTGTAGCTGGTAGTGATGGCAACAGTGGGGCAGAGATGCCAATCTAGGGGAGGTAAAGGGTAGAAAGATAAATTATTATACAAAAAAATAGCATCAATGTAACACATAAAGCTTCATAAATAGTATCATAAAAACGAACTGCAACTTAAATTAATTCAATTTCCTTTAATTTATCTCCTTTATCCTGAAATACATCTCCTTTATCCTGAAATACATAACCAGTCAGTAGGGGAATCCCCTGAGCATGGTGAATGCGACTCTTCAACACTCTTTGTGTCCAACAGGTCCACCATATTACTGATTGCCAACCAAGTCTTGCTCCACAATTAAGAAAAGATGTCAAAAACTTCAAGAAATAAGCCTTTAACCATCAAGAATTACGCAAGTATAAAACGAGGGTGCATTAGGCAGAATTTCACAAATAAAAAAAGAATTGGTATAAGTAAAATCTTTCAAAAAAAAAAAAAGAGGATATAGAAAAATAATTAAACCCCTCTTCGTTATCTTGCTGCCCCACCCACCCAGCACATGACACTCCCTGTGACTTACAGACGAGGCAAGAGCGGCAGCCATGGCGGGCACAGCCCCTGCTAGACTACCCGATCCGATGGAAGCTGCCGCAGCAGCAGCGGCGATGGTCGTCATGGAAGGCGGGGTCGGGAGGAGTGGCGCTGTGTGCCCCACTAACTTGGACTGATTGGCGGCCACCGCCACAGCAGGAGCTGCCAACTGGAGGGCCTTCTCTTCCTCCGGAAGTTCCTCTAGCATTAGAGGGAAAGGAATGGAATAAAAGAGAGAATTGCTGCATAGAATACCAAATTTAGAACCATTTTCTTTACACAGTAAGCAGCCGTTGGCAATTATAACAAAATTATCACTAATAATTAATGGCAATAGGCAATACAGTTGAACATTGATTATCCGAACGTCAGTCAACCAAAACGTCAATTAACTAAATGAGGAAAAAAGACATGCACGTTATTTTGGTCACGTCCTTTTTTTAATTTTTATTGCAAAAGCAGCTACATTCAGATTTTCGTGCAGATTTAATGGCTGAAAGAGCTAAAAAGATCGCTAAATAGAATAGAAATGTTCTTTCTATCAAGAATAAGTTTGAAATTAGCAAGCGTTGAAACGTACTTTCATAAGAATGTGAACTTGGGAAATCAGGTAAAGTTGACAATTTTTGCTTCCAAAATGGATAGAACTTTGGTACCCATAAAAGACATAGCGGCAAGAATTGCCATTTCATTGTTATAAATTTAATTCAATTACACGAACAATTAGGTTTCATGAATACTCTAACTCCCAATTAGTTTGGATAATGGACGTTTCACTGTACATTTATTATATTGTCACCATTATCATTATTACTATTGTTATTATCATTATTACTATTGTTATTATCATTATTATTATTATTATTATTATTATTATTATTATTATTATTATTATTAAAAAGCTACAGTAGAGCTAGGTGTTAAGGTAGGAGGAAGCACGTGCTGTTATTATGGTTCCACAGAAACTACCGACTACAAGATTTGGGTATAAACCACATACAGTAAAACTTCTCTGATCTAATCAATAATCTAGAGAGAGCTGTCGTAATGTGAGGCACCAAAGGTGCGAACCCTCAGCACTACTCTACACTAGCTGGTTACTACAAATCATTTCTCAGAACAATCGAATAATATATTTGGCATATACCTAATTAGATTTCAACGTAGCTTCAGTGCAATTAAAAATGGTAGACGTAAATTCTGTCTTCAAAAGAGAAGCTTAAACCTGTAAAGAACACTCCCTGGTTGTATAGTTTCAATGCAAAAAAGTTCAATTCCAACACTCGGTATACTACTCTGGCATAAAAAGAAAGAACTACTGCAAGCAGCAAAAAACGAATTTGTTCACGTGATTACAATGTGCCAATAGGGGGCGTTACCCACAATTATCTGAGGTTAAGCGGACTGCTTCATAATTTTCTCAAAAATCAGTCGGGGTTAAGTTTTAATTCGGCTGTGAGAATGAAACATTTTTCTATTAACATCAAAGGTACTTAAATCTTTGTTCTGAGTAAGTTTATACCTAATTCAATGGTTAAATTGTCAGTAATCTCCAAAATCAGAGCATGACAGACAGACAGATCAACAGACAGACGAGATGACTATAACTCACTCACACATGCACACTGATAATAAAGCGGATGCAAGGTGGCAAGAGGATGGGATGGGAGGGGCAGGAGAGAGAGAGAGGGTGGGAATGAGCTAAAACATAATTCACCAACTTACCATATTTAGACATGGAAATGACCAAGGCACGATCAATAAAGATGGTGTTAGTGAGATGCAATGCCGTGGCAACGCTGCCCTCTGCACTGAAGTTGACAAAGCATACCTTCGATGGGACCTCCTTGAAAGGACTGGACAAAAAAGATACAAGACTATTACCATAGCAACACCATCTCAAAACAAATAGTCGTCTTTACAACAAGAGAAACAACTTAGCAACTAAAAGTGACCTTAACTCAATATTTATAAATCTCTATTTCAAAAATGACACTCAGTTATATTTAGCAAAATGACACTTTACCAACTCAACTAATGTGACGCTAAATTTGCTTTAAAAAAAAAAACAACTAACATTATTGGCAAAAAAAATTGTTGAAAGATTCTCCCACTTTTTGCATTCAGAATGCCAACGAAACAAATTAAGGGTCAGAGGTCAGACCTCAGCCATGAGGAAAGAAATGTCCCTCTCACACACCCAAATAAATAATAATTAATTTCAAGTACGGAAGATCGTGCCAAAGATATCTTGTGGACAAAATGTTAATTGTAGCCCAGTAATACTCCCTACAAATTAAATGCATGGTAATTTAGGAGCTTCGATTTCCTTGCCCTTTGGTATTAAACTTCATACCATAGTTTCAATCAATGGTGACCAATTAGCCCATTAACTACTGTGTGTAAACTATAAACTACTGTAGACTGCCATGTCAGAGAAAACAACTATTTTGGCAAAACAATTTGGAACCACAATACCATACTATAGATGGGCTACAATTAGAATATTAGGTTTCATCTACTTTTTTTTCCCTATTCAATATAATAAAAAAAGCTTACTCTTCAGGGTAAAGCTTGAGTTCTTCAATGTCTCCCAAGTAGCTAAAAAGCTCAGTCATTTGTTGCTTACTAGCCTGGGGAGCAATATTCGTTACTTGAATTATCTTAGTAGACTCCTCCATAGCTTTATCTATAAATAGGCAGTCCGCATAACCAGTAAGAGCTCGGCGACCGCTACACAGTACCAGCCCAAAGAAGATAAGCTATTCTCCAGCCTTTCAATTCTTGTTCCACAATCAAAAACAGCAGAGAAATTGGAGCCCAACAAAAAAACTCACGCTTGCTTGAATTGCGCGCGCACGCAACATCACCAATTAATAATTGCATGAAATTACCCACTTCCTCTCCAAGCTCTATCCAGCACTCCTTCGTACATTTCCTCAGCACTGCAATTATTTTTGTAATTTCGTTGAATGTTAAATAGCTCCTTCAATCTCACTAGACTGCGTATTCAGTAAGCGATGGCGTGGAGTGCAGTCTCGAGTTTAGTCCTAGTGTCGCTTCTCTTCGTATCTGCGGAGTGTGCGTTAAGCCTCACTAGGCCAGAACTGCAAAGTGCAGTCGATTCCCTATCGACCATGTTGCACCGTGTCAGAAATGAAGGCCTGGGCGTTGAGGCTCTAGAGGTGAGTCCAGTGACATTGTACACTGTATATATTTTCGCACTCCTAGATTTAATTTTCTAGGGGAGCTGATGGTAGGAGAAAGGGAGAGAGAGAGCTGCATTATTGCAGCTGGTCGGCCTGTGTAGTAATAACTCGTGAATATTTAGATTGGTTGGGTGCCTCGAATTGTTTGATGTTTGACCAGGCAAAGCAGAGTTTGTCAACTTCAAAGCAGTAGGTGTGTATTTCCTATTTCCTAATGGTGATCTAAGCAACCAAAGATTGCCAGCCTAGCACTTGCACTGTATCAACTTCATTAATTGCTGGTTGTGTAGGCCCTTGTCCAGTTGTCTGAACATTTCTGTCTTAGTGATGCATAGAAGATTTACAAATCGTATTTACATTTCACAAAAAGTACTCTAATGTGGTCAATGGTTGTTGCCCGGTAGAAAGTGCTTGTGTTATACCATGACAGTCATATCTCACTTCTTCATCACCTGATATGTACGTCTACTGTGATAGGATTGGGTAAGGTATTGCTCAATGACATATGTAATTATCTAGCTGGCCTTGACTAAGACTATCTAGTCTGAACTGCCAAGGGTCTCCATTGTGGTGTTGCAAAAGTTAGAGGTCCTCTGCCAAGTGATGGATGGTAAATTAGCACGTTTTGTGGTGGCTCTGGTTTGAGGTCATTCAAGAGGTCGCAAGGACCAAAATTTCACTACTCCCTGCTATTTTGAGATACCAAATAATTATTGCTTATGGTTCAGATAGTGTATTGCTGTTTGTTTGTTTGTTTTTTGTTTTTTGTTGTTTTTTCTCTCTCTCTCACTTTTTCGGGATTGTTTATTTGTTGAAGCGAGTCAAGGTGTGTGGTCGTGGCTGGACTGAATCTCTGCTTTGTGTGACAAGTGGGTGTGGCTACTAGACCTCCGAGTTGTAAAGCTGGAAACTTAATGACCCGTGTAATATCGCCTCAACTCATTTTACACTTATTCTTTCTAGAGAAAGAAAAAGAGTATCTGGGACCATTTCCTATTTCTGACTAATGAGGCAGTCACCTTGCTACAAATGTTGTCAGACATCAGCATCTATTACAGTGGAACGCTTCTCACTTTTGTATGGGGACATTGGCCTTCATCGTTGCTAAGAGCAGATAGTTGTAGCTCACTATTAATCTACCGTATAAGTCACAAAGGTGGAATGATGTCACTGCCGCTTATCTCAGCTCGGGAAGAAGTGCTTTAGGACGGAGTATGCAGCTCACTGAATGTATCCTTCCACTTCTGAGTTGGTTTCTAACAACAAGCAAACAAAACAAAACAAAACAGTAGTGCATTTCGGGGGAGGGGGGGGGGGGCATAAATGAATTTTCTCTACCACAGACACATTTTCTGGCAATTGTATTCGTTTCTTTAACAATGACCGTAAATATTGTCTGGTTTAGTTCTATCCACGGACTTGCCTTACACCACTCTTTTTCTCTCCTTCGTTGCTGATGGACTGACTCATAGATAGTTTGCCTACTTGACAGTGGACTGCAACCAATGCTTGTATGTACATATATGTCCGTCACAAGGTTGGTCATGACGTGCTAGGTTTCAGCCAACTTGGCATCTTTTAATGAGTCAGTGAATTGATGAGCATGGAATGGGTGCCCTGGCTGATGAGCATGGAATGGGTGCCCTGGCCGATGAGCTAGCTAATGTAGGAATGCTAGTTCATTCAGATACTTCCGCCCCCCATAAGAAAGAATAGGGGGAGTGGAGTTATAAGAATGCCAATGCATTTATGCACAAATATTTGGTTGGATGTTTTGAAGATATCGGTAACAATGTCTGGGACACAATTTTTATTTTTATTTTTTTTATTTACTTGTTGTTGAGTATACATGCCCTCCCTGGCCATAAGCTAATGCTTCGGATTTTCTCTTATTTTTTGATATTAGAAACTAATTAGTTGCCCCTTGGCCGACGTCCATCTCTAGGGGTCTTTTCCAGGTGCTAAGGAACAAAGACTTGAGCAGCTTTGAGGCTTAGCCTCTGCCAGCTAGCATTCTGGAAGTCTACCGTTCTTGTGTGGCCTCCTCTTGCTATTGCAATATGTTATGCGTTTATTTGGCAAGCATCAGATAGACTATCCAGTGCATGAAACAGCAATTTTAATAAGATTTAGAGCTGCATACAGAAGACTAATTAGAAGGGGCAAATAAAACTAAACTTGTTTAGATTTAGGAGGGTAAAAATTACATATCCTAACCCTGATTGTGTGTTGCGAATTTATAATACTCATACTGGTTTTAGTCGTGTGGGGCAAAATTTTTTCCAGCAGGTACGAATGCTCCTGTTTGCCCCCTTTCAGTATGTTTGGTGAAATAGTAAATTTGTTATTTTGATTTGTTATTCCATCCTTGTATTGCTGTTGTTGTTGATGATGATGATGAGTATTTATTGCATACACAACTTTTAACACTTCGAGTTTCTGCTCATTTAACCGTTAATGATTTTCTGCACGTTATTTCTTTTAACTTGCCACATTTTTGCCACTTGAATGGGACGACAAGAAAAGTAATTAGAAAGACACATCTCATACACGCACACACACACACACACACACACACACACACATACACACACATACATACACACACACAAGGGGGTGAAGTCCATTTTGTGTATGTGTGCTTAACCTGTGAATTGTCTCCATATTGACTTGCACATCTTGAGAATGAAAGAACTGGCTCCTAGACTCTCTCTTTATGGCTTGTTTACATGGAGTTAATTGGTTAATGTAGCCGTGTATGTGTGAGGTGTGTTGAATGGCTTTCAGACTGGCAGCTGACTTATGCATAGCTACCAGGGAATCCAATGCCTAATGCCAGTTTAGGGCCTTGCTTGTAACTGGAATGACTTCAAGCCCCAACTTTGTGTGGTTACCTTATCAGTGTATGTATTTGGAGATGTTCTCACTATTTTTCAAAGAATTGCAAGATTGTTCGCATCACATGGATCAGTTGCTGGAGGAGATATACACACACATTCCTAGGGTCACCACTAGGCATGTCTTTGTATGAAAATTCAAGTTTGCCAGTAGCCTAACTTTTTACTTCTTCTCCCCACTTTGACTGGAAAGCAGCTGGAATTGGTGTCGACGTGATGTAAGTTCGTTGTGCGGGCATCTCTCCACAGATTTTATATTTACGCCAACATTTATTTTACGCTCTCGTAACATCGCATTGTAGCATTGTGGACCAGCCCACCATTGTAGGACTGGACCAACAACATTGCCTTAGTGGTTGTCATGCCGGGGCCAGCTCTATTGTTACATGGTGTGTGGCTAGTGTATTTGTGGGCACTGACCACCTGTAATGCCACCTTGC
>WLWI01005112.1_pt1 | contig 10992 bp, 11 predicted proteins | sample 6701501 | NCBI WGS metagenome assembly WLWI01 (sample SAMN12718690, study PRJNA515312) | sponge metagenome | isolation source: marine sponge | host: Mycale hentscheli | place: New Zealand: South Island, Marlborough, Capsize Point | collected 2014-11-01
CAGCGATCCCATAACTCCGTCTTCTGCGCAGACGTTAAACCTGGACGATACCTTTGACCCATATCCAATCACTCCATCTTTGCTTCCAAGATAAAGTGTTGCGTCGACCAGTTGAGATCACCACCCAACAACGGACGTGATTAGCGACCACCGCTGACGGCAATTTCTAGCCAAAACCGGACATTCAGCAAACGCTAATAAAAGCGTAAACCGTACCGGTTAACCATGTTTGCGGTATGGGCTATGCCTTGGCTCGGATTAGGTGCAGTATTACTGCGTGTTACCCGTTCTCGATTTCTGAATGAGGGGCCACGGGGCGCAATGGCGGCCCATTATTTATGAACATCGTGCGGCAATTGCAACGTGCAGGCGTGAACCCTGCGCATCCGGAATTCATTGCTCGATTAGAAGAAAAAGAACTTAAGGGGGAGGAACGGATGTTTAAAGCATTCTTCGGTTCAGCATTGGCAACGGTTCTCACCGCCTCCTTCATAGGGGCAGCCACGTTTTCTCCATCCGTCAGCGCGGCAAGCGAAGCGGCGGTCTCAGAAAATTACGGCAAACTGCCGCTGATTTTCGAGCCCAATCGAGGGCAGACAGACGCGCAAGTGAAGTTCCTGTCGCGCGGAAAGGGCTATTCCCTGTTCCTGACCGAAAACGAGGCCGTCTTGTCCCTGCGCGGGGCAGATGACAAGGACCAAGCCCTTCGAATGAAGCTACTCGGTGCTCACGCTAGTCCGAAGATAACCGGGATCGACCGCCTGCCGGGGGTCAGCAACTACTTTATCGGCCGCGACCGCACGAAGTGGCGGGCCGGCGTACCGCACTATGCCAGGGTCGGCTTCGAGGGGGTCTATGCCGGCATCGACCTAGTGTACTATGGCACCGCCCAGCGCCGCCTCGAGTTCGACTTCGTGGTGGCGCCGGGCGCCGACCCAAGCGCCATAAATCTGGGCTTCGAAGGCGCCGAGCGGCTGGAGATCGCCGAAAGCGGCGACCTGATCGCTACTCTCTCCGAAGGCGAGGTGCGGTTTCTGAAACCCGTGATTTATCAGCAGGAGAGCGGGACACGCAAACCGGTCGAAGGCGGCTATGCCTTCAAGGACGGCCGGGTGACCTTCGACATCGCAGCCTACGACCGCACCAAGCCCCTCGTCGTTGATCCTGTGCTGGCCTACTCCACCTATCTCGGCGGCAACGATTTTGACGATGGCCGCGGGATCGCGGTGGATACTGCCGGCAGCGCGTACATAACCGGCATGACCGACTCGTCGAATTTTCCAGTGACCGACCTCACTGAGTATAGCGGCACCAGGGACGTATTCGTGGCCAAACTGAGCCCGGATGGCAGCGAGCTCGAATATGCGACTTTCCTGGGCGGAGGGAGCAGCGAAAATGTAATGGATATCACGGTGGACGGCGATGGCAACGCCTACGTGACCGGCGAGACAGCGTCGGGAGATTTTCCAGTATTATCGGCTTTTCGGAATTCGGGTGGCCGGGCTTTCGTGACGAAACTTGGCACGTTGGGCGAACTCGTTTACTCCACGTTCCTGGGCCCGCAGCGGGGTTTTGGCATAGCCGTCAAACCCAGTTGTCCCAACGACGACGAACCTGTTTGTCAAATTTTCGTCACCGGAATAGCCAGTGAATTTAGTGCTGTGCCCTTGACATTCGGGGCTTTTCAAACTTCGCCCGCGGGCGCCTTCTTAGCGGTGCTCGACCCCTCCGCCGGGCCGGTTGGATTGGTCTACGGGACCTTCCTTGGAGGTACCGGCAATGACGAGGCGGTTGCCGTGGCGGTGGGTGGAAACGGCGACGCCTACATCACCGGAAGAACGACCTCGGACGACTTTCCTACCACGCCGAACGCCATGGATACGAACTGCGCCCACGACGCAGTAGACGACGACTGCAGCGCTGGTACGTTCGATACGTTCGTGACGGTCCTTAAGCCGGGCACCGAAGGCGCGGACGACCTCGTTTACTCGACTTATCTCGGCGGTGGGATCGGCTCCTTCGGCCGAGACATCTCGGTCAAGCCCGGCTGCAGATACGAATGCCTCGTCTTTGTGACAGGATCGACCAAATCCGTGGATTTTCCGACGACGGCCAGTGCGCTCCTCGACGGGCATTCGGGAGAGGCGGACACATTCGTAACGGTGATCAATACCGCCGCTGACTCCGATCCGAGCAACGATCTCGTTTATTCGACACTCTTCGGCGGCGCGGAGGGGATGGCAATCGCGGCCGACGATCTCGGCCGGGCCTACGTCGCGGGACACGCATCGGGCAGTTCGCCCGATGTTCCGATCAGGGACGCAATCCAGCCGGACAGACGTCGGATATTCGCCACAATCATCGACACGACGAAATCTAACGACGAGAGCCTGCTTTTTTCCACATACCTGGGCGACGGCAGAACGTGGCGAATTGCAGCCGACGGTTTGGGCGCCGCTTACCTGATTGGGGTAACTTCATCGCAGGAATTTCCTATCATCCCCGGTGCGTTCCAGGAGGAACTGGCGTTTAGCGAGGCCATCACAAGGGGGCCTTTCGGACGGAAGCCGCAGGATCCGAAGCCGACCCAAGATGCATTTGTCACGAAAATCGCCGGTCCATTCCCGGCAACCGGGGACATTACACCGATTGACGTTCCTAGCCGCCCGGTGGCGGTGGACGACTTCGGTTATATTGCCGGAGAGAAATCCCCTCTGACGATACTATCGAGCAATGGCGTACTTAAAAACGATACCGATCCCGACCCCGGACCTAACCCGCTGCTGACAGCGGTCTTGGTTAGGTCACCTTTGAACGGAACAGTCGAACTCGCCGGGGACGGTGGCTTTGTCTACACGCCCAATGCCGGTTTCATCGGGCGCGACCATTTCGCTTATGCCGCTTCCGACGGCCAGGCGAACAGCAATGTAGCGGTCGCGGTGATCGACGTGGAAGATGTGAATTTTCCGCCGGTTGCCGTTAATGACAACTACAGCGTTCTCGAGAACGTACCACTAATGGTGGCGACCCCAGGCGTATTGGCGAACGATTTCGATGAAGACGGCGATCCTTTGACGGCGAGTATTATTTCAGAGCCGGACTTTGGTACCGTCAATCTCGACACTGGCGGAGGCTTCATTTATACGCCGAACCCTGATTTCACCGGTCCCGACGAATTCACCTACAATGCGAACGACGGGTTCTTACCCAGCAACACGGCTACAGTTTCGCTAATCGTTACCGGCGGTACTATGCACATCGGCGATCTCGATTCAGCGGCCACCGACCTGGGCACCACATGGAATGTTACCGTAACGATAACTGTAGATGACGAAGATCATGAACCCGTCCCCAACGCGACGTTGGGGTGGATATTCGACATGGGCAAATCCGGAACAGTTTCGAGTGCCTGTAGCACCAATCAGCTCGGCCAGTGCAGCGTCTCAGCCACTGTCCAAGGCAGAGGGAAAGCGAGGTCTGATAGTGTGATCTTCACCGTTACAAGCGCAGGCCATGAAGTGGCGACCTACGACTCATCAGCTAACCACGACCCCGATGGCGACAGCGATGGGACGAGCATCACGGCAATCAAACCTTAAGTGGTGCTTTGCTACGCTTACCTAACTGCAATTTAGGTGATTAACTGGCAAGAGCACTGTCGTGCCGTACCGATGTCCGGTTAGGGTCATAAGTCCCCGTCATCAGAAGTGACTATCGACGACCGCAGCTACACCGATTCCGGACGTAATCCCATCAAAAGCCGCCGTGACCGACGTTTCAACCGATTTCTCCAAATCTGGTGCGGGCGGCCGGACTTGAACCGGCAAGGCCTTGCGGCCGAGAGATTTTAAGTCTCTTGTGTTTACCAATTTCACCACGCCCGCACACAAAGCGCCGACCGGTCCGCTGCCGGCCGGCCGGGCAGAAGCTAGTCGGCGACTCTTCTCCGCGCAACCGGCTTTGTAAATTTCATCGTGTTGGGTATACCGTCGCCTGCATTTCACCGGCGAACGGAGCCCCTCTTGGACAGCACAGACATGTTGCAAATTGTCGGCACGACGGCGGCGCTGATTCTGGTCGTGCCGGGGCTGATCTACGCTCTGCGCAACCGCCAGCGGGCGGTGCGCTTTCTGACCATCGGCGGCGCTCTGGTCGCGGTCAGTGTATTGCTGTTCTGGCTCATGGTGCGCCAGTAGAAACGCAGCTGCGTGCTTCGAGACGCCGCTTCGCGGCTCCGAGCCATGAGGTTCTTTTATTCTAGATAAACCACACCCACTCATCCTGAGGAGGGCCGATAGGCCCGTCTCGAAGGACGACGGCCGGTTCTAATCTTTCTTGGCCGTCGGGTCCTCGACACCGCCTTCTACCGGCTCGCCGCCGAGATCGACGATAAGGTCGTGCAGGCGACCGCCGGCCTCATCGATACGGACCTGGTCGGGGCCGCGCAGCACCAGATTGGTGCCCGGCCGGCCATCGAAATAGAACGGATAGCTGCCGATATCAAGATCGGGATAATCATCCTGCAGCAGACCCAACGCGGTGGCGATGGTACCCTCGGCGACATAGCTGCCGATGGTGCGCGATAGCAGGGTTACCCCGCGATCGAGGAACGGTACCGCGGCGCCGAACATGGCCTGCATGACCCGCGGGATACCGGCCATGACGAACACATTGTCGACCTTGAAGCCCGGCGCGCCGCTGACCTCGTTGATTAGCAGCTCGGCATGTTCGGGCGTGCGCGCCATGCGCAGGCGCGCTTCGGTCACCTCATTGCCCATTTTCGCGATGCGCTCGCGCAGTAGCTTTTCAGCGACCGGGTGGTGGATCAGCTTTTGCCCAAACGCCTTGGCGATGCAGTCGGCGGTGATGTCGTCATGGGTCGGGCCGATGCCGCCGGTGGTGAAGACATAATCGTACTTGGCGCGGCAATGGTTGACCGCCTCGATGATCTCTTCCTCAATATCGGGCACCACCCGCGCCTCGCGCACCTGGATGCCCAGCTTATTCAGCTCGAGGCCGAGATATTTCAGGTTTATATCGTGGGTGCGGCCTGACAATATTTCATTGCCGATGATCAACGCCGCCGCGGTGACGCGCCGTGGTTCGTTCATATTATTGCGAGCTCCCTGGCTAGGTCCGGAAAATTCGAGGGCCGGCCTAACTCGTTTTTCGTGAATAGCCGCGCGTTTTCATGCAGGCGGCGAAGATGCGGTCGTAGCGCCGTGCGACGCCGGCGTCGCGGGTTTGCCGCAGCAACTGGGTCGAGTCCGAACCGCTGCGCGAACTACCCGAGCGGATATCGTGGGTGATATCGGAATCGCGGCCGACCCGCGCCTCGGTCTCAGTGCGACAGGCGGCATTGTCGGCGCGAATCTGTTCCTTGGTCGCGCCCTCTTTGACAAAATCGGCGCTGACGCCGGCACACGCCGTCAACGCAATCGTTGCTAGCAATAGGCCGAGAGGTAGTCTGCTAATGCCCATAAGCACTCTCCGGAACCTGAACACGGAAAGCCGTATCATGCACATACCCGCCCGTCAAAGCATTGGCAAAGCGCGGGCACGGGCTTGCCTCACGGCAATGTTTTTCCGCGCCCGCTGGATCGGTCGTCGGATACTGCTTTAACCCGATTACTGCTTTAATATCGCGCGGTCATGCAATTTCCCGATCCCCTACTCCGCGGCACCCTGGTGAAGCGCTATAAACGTTTTCTGGCCGATGTCGCCCTCGATAGCGACCCCGATGCCATCGTCACGGCGCACTGCGCCAATCCGGGGTCGATGCTGGGGTTGAACGCACCGGGCTCGGAAGTGTGGCTGTCGCCGGCCCGAAATCCCGACCGCAAGCTGCGCTACACTTGGGAGCTGATACGTTTCGACGATCGGCTGGTCGGCATCAACACGGCCCACCCCAACAAGTTGGTCGAGGAAGCCATTCACGCCGCCAAAATTCCCGAACTGGACGGCTACGACCAAGTGCGCCGGGAGGTTCGCTACGGCAAAAACTCACGCATCGACCTGTTGCTGGAAAGCGACGGGCGGCCCGACTGCTATGTGGAGGTCAAAAACGTCACCCTAAAACGCGATCCCCTGGGCGAAACCGGCGCCGCGGAATTTCCCGATAGCGTGACCAAGCGCGGCGCCAAGCATCTGGTGGAGATGACCGACATGGTGGCCGCCGGCGCCCGTGCGGTGATGGTCTATGTGGTCCAACGCCAGGACTGCGATCACTTTACTCTGGCCGACGATATCGACCCGGCCTATGGCGAGGCTTTCGCGGCGGCGCGCGCCACCGGGGTCGAGGCGATATGCTATACTTGCAATATATCCACGGATGGCATTCATATTGGCGCACCACTGCCTATATCTCAGTAACTCGAACTTACCGGTAATCAGATGACCGAAGCACAGGAATCCAGTTGGGACAGCGAACCGCGGCGCATCCGCATTCACGACGAATCATGTTTCGTCGCCATGCGCGCGGCGGGCCTGTTGGCGGCGCAGACGCTGGACTACATTACCCCTTTCGTGGTGCCCGGCGTGACCACCGAGGAACTCGACCGCCTGTGCCACGAATTTATCACCGATCATGACGCCATTGCCGCACCGTTGAACTATCGCGGCTTTCCCAAATCGATCTGCACCTCGGTCAATCATGTGGTCTGTCATGGCATTCCCGGCGAAAAGCGCTTGGCGAACGGCGATATCCTCAATATCGACGTCACGGTGATCCTCGACGGCTGGCACGGCGATACCAGCCGTATGTTCACCGTCGGCGACCGGGTCAAACGCCTGGCCGAGCGGCTGATCGACGTGACCTACCAGGCTATGTGGAAGGGTATCGAGGCGGTCCGCCCAGGCGCCACGGTGGGCGATATCGGCCATGCGATCCAAACCTACGTCGAAGCCGAACGGTTTTCGGTGGTGCGCGATTTTTGCGGCCACGGCCTGGGACAGGTGTTCCACGACGCGCCGTCGATCCTGCATTTCGGCACGCCAGGCGCCGGCTCTGAATTGCGCGAGGGTATGTTTTTCACCATCGAACCGATGGTCAATACTGGACGCTACGATGTGAAAATTCTCGGCGACGGCTGGACCGCGGTCACCAAGGACCGCTCGCTGTCGGCGCAGTTCGAGCATTCGATCGGCGTGACCGCCGACGGCTACGAAGTGTTCACCCGGTCGCCGAAGGGGTGGGACCACCCCCCTTACGCTTAAAACCGCGTGGCGGGGTAACGGCGGTGGCGCCCAGCGACGATAGCAAAGGCCATCGCACGCGCCTGCGCGCGCGCTTCCTCGCCGACAACAGCGCCGCCACCCCCGATTATGAGTTGCTGGAGCTGCTGCTGTTCTACGCCTTGCCGCGGATCGATACCAAACCGATCGCCAAGGCGCTAATGGCGCGACATGGCAGCCTCGCCGCGATTCTGGCCGCGCCGGTCGACGAATTACGCAAAACCGAGGGCATCGGCGACAGCGCCGCGGCGCTGCTCAAGGCGGTCAGCGCCGCCGGCATTCAGTTAGCGCGGGCGGAACTTCGCGAGCGGCCGGTACTAGATTCCGGTGATAAGGTGATCGACTATTGCCGCGCCACCCTGGGTCACCGGGAAAGCGAAGGATTTTGGGTGCTGTTCCTCGACACCAAGAACGCCCTGATCGCCGATGAAGAACAGGGCGACGGCACGGTGAACCGCTTGGCGGTGTTCCCCCGCGAAGTGGTCAAACGCGCCCTTGATCTCGGCGCCAGCGCCATGATTTTGGCCCACAATCACCCATCGGGAGACCCCACGCCCAGCGAGGCCGACATTGCGACGACTAGAGCGATTATCGAGGCGGCGGCGGCGCTGGACATCGCCGTCCACGATCACATCATCGTGTCGCGATCCCACCATATCAGCCTGAAGGCCGCCGGGTTGATGTAGACCGCGCCGGGCCGGCTGGCGTAACATAATACCCCATGCGATAGTTACGAATGTTTCGCTGCGTAATTATCCACAGCGCGCATTGTGGGCTATCGGACCGGTAATTTGGAGGATTTCGGTAAATCAACTTCCGATGACGGTAAAAACTGAAAATCAGCACCTACAATCCGGCTCGGAAGGGCTGGAATTGCGCGAAGCCTTGGAAGAATTTACGGCATCGACAGGTTATAAGTTTTACACTTATGTCGCTGGCCGCGTTGTCGCCGGGCGGCGCGTAACTAATTTCGATCCACGCGAACGCCCCCTATACATCACCAACCTACCCGGCGATTGGCGAAACGAATATTCCAAGAACGGGTATCAAGACCACGACCCGACTTTATTGTTTGCTTTGGGAAACTTAATGCCAGAGCGTTGGTCGAATATTATTCATCGCTTCGATCTGACCCCGAAGCAGCACAAAATCATGAAGGACGGCCAAGAGGCCGGACTGTGCGACGGCGTGATCGTTCCGGTGCACGGCCCCGGCGGCGAATTCGGCGTGCTGAGCCTGTCTCACAGCGAAACCGATGCCCAGGCAAAGCAGAATGTCGAACTCGATGAGACCGTCTTGCATATGTTTGCGCTCAGATTTCACGCCAAGATGCGGGCCCAGAAAGAACCGGGGACTGACGAGTTACCGGTCGATCTTACGAACCGCGAAATCGATGTGATGTTTTGGACCGCCGAGGGGAAATCCACCTGGGATATCTCCCAAATCCTGGCGATTTCAGAATCGACCGTGAACTTCCATATCAACTCGGCCAAGCGCAAGCTGGGCGTCTACAGTAAGCCCCACGCGGTCGCGAAAATGTTTAACTTCCAAGGCCGCGAGCTGTTTTAGCCGAAAGACTGGCGTCTACGCCGCCGCGCCTCCTACCAATCCGTTAAAGCGCAACCTGGCAATTTTGCCAGGTCACAAGCCCTGCCCGACCGGCCTCTACTGTGGTCTCAAACGCCGCGAGGGCCACCACATGTCGGTAAAGCAATTCGAACCCAAAATAACGACCACAGATGCCCACCTCGCGCGTTCGGTAACCACATCCCCACCATCAATTATTTGGAGGAACGGATCGATGGCCAAACGTCAAAAACCGCGCAAGACCAAGATCGAAGAACCAACAATCGAGGAGTCGTTGAGAGCTCTACGGCTACATCTAAATCAACTTCGCCGGCGGGCCCGCGCGCTCGACCAAGCCGCAATCGAGGAATGCCTCACCTTGGCAATTTACCTGTCATCCCCCCAGCGCATAACCAGCTAAGCACCCCGAAAGACGCCCGAGCGGTGGAGATTTAGGAACCGTATGGACGAAAATCTTTTAAGGCTGGATGCGCGCTTGGGCGCGCTCGAGCTTCTGGTTCAAAACCTCTACGCCCGTCGCTTTGCCGACCAGGCGGACCCGCTGGGCGCGGCCGAGCAGGCAGCCGGCGATATGAGGCGTATGGCGAGGCGTATTACGGTGGTCGGGCCGGAGCCGGTCGTCAGCGACATGTTGGCGTCCGAAGCGGAGGAAATTCTCATCGCAATGTTTCGCGAAATCGTGGAGATTGTCCGAGAGATTTCCAATCCGCCGCCCGCCCCGGACGCCGATGGGGCGAAACTGCGGAACCAGCGCGAAAAGAGTATCGCATGCCCGCCGTTCCCACGACGCTCGCCGAAATTACGCCGGACTGGCTAACCGCAACTTTAGACAATCGCTTACCCGGCGTGGTGGTGGAAGATATCAATATCGCGCCTCTTCACCGCACCACCAATTACAACGGCACACTGGCCCAGGTGTTTCCCAAATATGCAACCCAGCCGAGCGACGCGCCGGGGAGCCTTGTCGCGAAGCTAATTCCTCAGAATGACCGCATGCTGCAACTCGGCCTATCGCTCGGTGTCTATCGGCGCGAGGCGGCGCTTTATAACGAGATCGGTTTCGAAACCGGAACCCGAATGGCGGGCCTATTCGGTTATAGCGAGGACCCTGAAACCGGCATCAGTGCCTTGTTGCTCGAAGACCTGTCCCATCTGCGCAGCGGTCTTCAACATACCGGCTTCACTGTGGTCGAGGCCGAGACAACCCTGGTGCAATTCGCCCGCCAGCACGCAGCATGGTGGAACCGACCGGAACTTAAAAAACTGCCATGGCTACCCACCTGGAACGAACCAGCAATGGTCGATTTCGCAGTCGGCGCCTATGGACAAATCTGGCCTCTTTGCGCGGCAATGTTCGCTGATAATCTGCCCGCCGAAGCGATGAAGTTGGGCGGGCGGCTCAGCGATATTCTGGGCGACATGATGAACCATGTCGCCGCGCCGCCCTTCACCCTGGCCCACGGCGATGCGCGCCACGAAAATCTGCTTTTCGACCCAGCCGACGAAAGCGCCGCACCCCACGTTGTCGACTGGCAGCTTACCGCCCGCGGGCGCGGTGTGATGGACGTGGCCTATTATCTGACCCAGAGCGGCCCCACGGAAATCGCGGCAGAGCACGAACGCGCTCTGGTCGAGCGTTATCATGAGGAATTATGTCTTGGGGGGGTTAGCGACTACAGCGCCGCACAATGCTGGGAGGATTATCGGCGGTTTGCCTATTATGCGCTGGTTTATCCGGTGTTTACCGCGGGTTTGGCAGACCCTGACAATGACGCGCAGCGCGCCAGCATCACGGTCATCCTAGACCGCGCGGTCAGCGCTATATTGCGCCTCGACGCCGCTGAGTTCGCCTAAATTTAGGCGACGGCGACGACAGCTAAAACCAACACCGCGGCACGGCGGGCAAACATCTGCCAGCGGCTACGCCGACGGAAAATCGGCCTGGGACCCGATAGGGTCGCTGAGTTCGAAAACGTCATAGGGACACTTCCTTTCAATTTCAGCGAGTATCGCCCCAATACGTTTAATTTGACGTTAAGCTTATCTCGGTCACCTCAACCGATCGATGCAACACAAGCGTTAAATCGTTCTGCTGGGGATTCAAACCCCAACGTTTTGCGTGGTCGTTCGTTGAGTTGCCGCGCCACTTTATTCAGATGCGCTTGGCTGTGC
>WLWI01005113.1_pt1 | contig 10992 bp, 7 predicted proteins | sample 6701501 | NCBI WGS metagenome assembly WLWI01 (sample SAMN12718690, study PRJNA515312) | sponge metagenome | isolation source: marine sponge | host: Mycale hentscheli | place: New Zealand: South Island, Marlborough, Capsize Point | collected 2014-11-01
AGAAAAGCTGGCGAATCGGCAACGATTATGTCAGACCCATGTTTCACCGACATTAAAATCAACAAATTGCGCCAAAATGGCACGGCAAAAATTGAGCAATTTGCCTTTTCGAATACGGTCTAACTATGCGAGCTGCTGAAGCTCCCCCTGATTAAAAATTACCATCGTTTCCGAGAAAAATTACGCTGGGAAAATTGCTATTCTTACAATTATCGATAAAAAAAATGAAAATGGGTAATAATAAATTTGAAGACCAAGAACATGCATAATTTTGACAAATATTACTCTTTATGCCTTGCGTTCTTTCCATTTATTTTCATAATTAACTCTTTTAGACATTTTTGATTATCCAGAGTTGCAACTTTAAACGATTTACTTTAGGCTATCGATAACCTTTACATATGCAGATGTTAACGAAAAATCATTCAGTTTTGGTGATTATTGATGTGCAAGAAAGATTGATTCCCTTAATGAGCAATCAACAGGCCTTGATCGATAATCTGAGTCGCCTCCTTCATGGAATTATAGCATTAAAAATGCCAATAATTTTTACAGAGCAATATCCAGAAAAATTAGGCAAAACTGTTGGTGATTTAGTATCGATGTTGAATAATCCAACTTTGATTTCCAAACTAAGTTTTAGCTGCTGGCAAGAAGCCGCTTTCAGAAATAAATTGAATTCCATGGACCACAAAAATGTTATTCTGGCTGGTATTGAAGCGCATGTATGTGTATATCAATCAGCAATAGATCTTCTTAATAATGGTTTTAATGTTCATTTAGTCGCGGATGCGGTCTCTTCCAGAAACGGTTCGAATCGGGATTTTGCAATTGAGCGTATGAAGCAGGAGGGCGTCAAATTAACGACGTCGGAGATGGTATTATTCGAGTTAGTAAGTGTCGCACAAGGAGAAGATTTTAAACAAATTTTAAAGATTGTCCGCTGATATGAACAGAAAAAATTCACAAGTCAAATATATATTTGTCACCGGGGGCGTTGTTTCTTCTTTGGGAAAAGGAATCACTACGGCTTCCATTGCTCTTTTGTTGTCCCGTCGAGGTTATAAAGTTAGAATGCAGAAACTTGATCCCTATCTCAATGTCGATCCAGGAACAATGTCTCCTTTTCAGCATGGAGAAGTTTATGTTACGGTTGACGGCGCAGAAACGGATCTTGATTTGGGGCATTATGAACGATTCACAGATATCCCCTGTCAGCTGGAATGCAATTATACAACCGGTCGTATTTATAGTTTTGTAATTGCTCGTGAGCGTGAGGGCGGCTACCTTGGAAAAACGGTTCAGGTTATTCCGCACATAACGAACGAAATAAAGGCGTGTATAAATTCTCTAACTACTGATGATGGAACAGATATCGCAATTATAGAAATTGGAGGAACAGCCGGAGATATCGAATCATTGCCTTTTTTGGAGGCAATTCGTCAGTTACGACATGAAATAGGACGTGATAATGGAATTTTTATTCATCTAACTTTAGTTCCTTATATTAAGGCAGCAGGTGAATTAAAAACGAAACCATCCCAGCAATCAGTGGGTATACTTCGGGAAATCGGCATCACACCTGATATTTTAATCTGTAGGTCAGATCATAAGATCGAAAGAGAACATAAGGAAAAGCTTGCTCTATTTTGCAATGTTGATAAAGAACTTGTATTTGAAGAACAGGATGTAAAACACACTATTTATGAAGTGCCCTTAGAATTAGCAAAACAAGATCTTGATACATATATATTAGAGCAGTTAAATCTTCATGTTCGATCTCTGGATATCGAGGATTGGAAAAAAATGGTTGCATCTCATATCAGCCCGAAGAATGGTGAGGTAGAAATTGCTGTCATTGGCAAATATATCAGTCTCACGGACGCATATAAAAGCATTTATGAGGCACTAATCCATGGCGGCATTGCCAATTCTGTCAAAGTAAAAGTTAGACAGGTTGAAGCAGAAGACATTGAAAATGAAGGTGCGAAAAAATTACTTGCCGATGTCGATGCTATATTAGTTCCCGGTGGTTTTGGAGATCGGGGAATTGAAGGGAAAATTGATGCCGTACGTTATGCAAGAGAAAATGCTATTCCTTATTTTGGTATTTGTTTGGGAATGCAATGTGCTGTTATCGAGTTTGCTCGCAATGTGTGCAAATTGAATAACGCTAACAGTAATGAGTTTAAGGATGATACAAAAAATCCGGTGATCCATTTAATGGAGAAACAAAAAAGTATCAAAAACAAAGGGGGGACAATGAGATTAGGAGCCTACCCGTGCGTGATTAAAAAAGATACCCGCTCTTATACCGCATATGGAGACAATAGAATTTCGGAACGACATCGTCATCGGTATGAATTTAACAACTCATATAAGAAAAAAATGGAAGAAAATGGGCTGACTTTTGCTGGTTTATCTCCAGATTCTAAATTAATTGAAATCATTGAAATAAAAGATCATCCTTGGTTTGTTGCGTGTCAGTTTCATCCGGAGTTTCAATCAACGCCTTTAAATGCACATCCATTATTTGCCGCATTTATTAAGGCGGCAAAAAGTTTTCAGAAGTAACCAGTAAAATAGAGATGCCCTTTGGAAAAATGATTAAATCTTTTGAATTAACTTAATATTATGGAAAAAAACGAAGACCGAATCAAAGACCATTGCGGCGTTTTTGGTATCGCAAATCATAAAAAAGCAGCTGAATTAACCCGATTGGGGTTATATGCATTACAGCATCGAGGCCAGGAAAGCGCTGGAATTTGTTTATTTACTAATGGTCAATGTGAATTGCACAAAGGGATGGGGTTAGTTTCTGACGTCTTCCAAAAATTGCCAAAAGAATGGTGGACCGGACCACAGTCTATGGCTATTGGTCACGTACGTTATAGCACGGCAGGTTCCTCCTCTTTAGTAAATGCGCAACCATTCATGGTTGAACTTGATACTTGGCATTTATCACTGGCCCACAATGGAAATCTTTCGAATGGCGGAGTTCTTCGAAGTCATCTGAAGCAAACCGGTGCGATTCTTCAGGGCAACACGGATACTGAAATCCTTCTTCATTTGGCCGCCAGAAGCCATCAAATGGGGTCTGGACCCTGGGATTCATTAAAATCTGCTTTGAAAAATGTTGAAGGTGCGTTTTCAATTGTTGCACTTTGCGAAGCAGGTATGATTGCAGCCAGGGATCCATATGGTTTTCGCCCATTAGCTATGGGGAAGATAGGTGATGCAGTCGTCTTTGCTTCTGAAACAAGTGCATTTGATATGATCGGTGCAGTCTATGAACGTGATGTTGAACCGGGGGAATTTATCATTGCTCGCGCAGATGGAACTATAGAATCCTCCTATTTTGATTTCGCCAGACGAAAGGCACATTGTATATTTGAATTAATTTACTTTGCGCGCCCGGACAGCAAGGTGTTTGGCGAACATGTGTATCATGTACGTAAGGAATTCGGTAGGAAGTTAGCAGAAGAAGCGCCCGTTGACGTCGATGTTGTTATGCCCGTTCCAGATGGAGGAATCTACGCTGCTCTCGGATATGCCGAGGCTTCAGGAATTCCATTTGACATGGGGATTATGAGAAATCATTATATTGGGAGAACATTCATTCAACCAAATCAAGAAGCCCGTGTTTCTGCTGTTAAAGTAAAGTTAAATCCAATAAACGAGGCAATAAAAGGAAAAAAAATCTGCTTAATTGAGGACAGTGTTGTTAGAGGTAATACCAGCAGAGAGCGAGTAAAGACGTTATTAAATTGCGGCGCCAAAGAAGTTCATCTTCGAGTAAGTGGACCTCCTCATATAAGTCCCTGCTATTACGGAATTGATTTTCCAAGTAAAGAAGAACTGATTGCAAACAGCTACAGTATCGAAGAAATCTCTAAATTAATTAAGGTTGATAGTTTGGCTTATCTTTCTCTGGAAGGTATGTTGTCATGTGTAAAAAATACCCTCCCAAAAGACTACTGCCATGCATGCTATTCGGGTGAATATCCCGTAAAACCCGCAGTCATATGTGAGCGAAAAAGCAAACAAAAGCGTTTTCTTCAGTTGCAAAAAACTAACCTTCCTCATCAATAGCAGGAAGAAATAATATAGTCAACTAAAATTTTATTGATAAAAATCGATGCCGAAACGAAACGATATACATAAAATCCTATTAATTGGGTCAGGTCCCATCGTGATTGGTCAAGCCTGTGAATTTGATTATTCCGGAACTCAAGCTTGTAAATCGTTAAAGGAAGAGGGGTATCAAGTTGTCCTCGTTAACAGTAATCCTGCGACCATTATGACGGATCCCGAATTTGCCGATGTGACCTACATTGAGCCATTATCCATTGATATTTTACATGAAATAATTCGTAAGGAACGACCTGACGCACTGCTGCCGACCGTTGGAGGTCAAACTGCACTTAATCTAGCCATGTCGCTTCATGAAAAAGACATATTAAATTCATTTTCAGTAGAAATGATCGGAGCGAAACCGGATGCGATAAAAAAAGCCGAAGATCGTTTTCTCTTTAAGGAAGCAATGAAAAATATCGGTCTTGAGGTCCCCAAAAGCCGCTCCGTTCATTCTTTAGCTGAAGCTGAACATGTTATTGATGTGCTTGGAAACTTCCCTCTTGTAATTCGACCGGGATTCACGCTGGGAGGAACCGGTGGCGGCATTGCTTATAATCGAAGCGATTTTGAGGAAATCGTATCCTACGGAATACGATGCAGTCCGATTTCAGAAGTGCTTATCGAGGAATGTATCTTAGGCTGGAAAGAATTTGAGCTTGAGATCATGAGGGACAGAGAAGATAATTGCATTATTATCTGTTCGATTGAAAATGTTGATCCTATGGGAGTCCATACTGGAGACAGTATCACGGTGGCGCCTGCCCAAACATTAACAGATCGAGAATATCAAATCATGAGGGATGCCTCTATAGCAGTAATGCGTGAAATTGGTGTAGATACTGGAGGATCTAATGTCCAGTTCGCTGTCAATCCAGATAATGGACGACTGGTTGTTATCGAGATGAATCCAAGGGTGTCTCGCTCCAGCGCCCTTGCGTCGAAAGCAACAGGGTTCCCAATCGCAAAAATTGCGGCAAAGTTAGCCGTGGGCTATACATTGGATGAAATCCAGAATGATATCACCAGAGAAACGCCGGCATCATTCGAACCAACTATTGATTATGTCGTAACAAAGATTCCCAGATTTGCGTTTGAAAAGTTTCCGAATACAGATAGCACGCTGGGTACCCAAATGAAATCGGTTGGTGAAACGATGAGTATCGGGAAAACATTTAAGCAGTCATTTCAGAAAGCATTACGGTCGTTAGAAATTGGGCGATTTGGATTTGGGGCAGACGGGAAAGACACGAAGTTTGAATCACTGGATGATCAAGAACTGGAGCAGCTGTTATCTCGTCCCCATGCATTTAGGATATTTGCAGTAAGGGCTGGATTCAAAAGAAACTGGACAGTTCAGCAAATTCATGAATTCAGTAAAATAGATCCATGGTTTCTATATCATCTCGAAGAATTAGCTTGTTTTGAAAATGAAATAGCATCAATTGGTAATGCAGACAAATTAAAAAACAATTATTCTTTATTAAAACAGGCAAAAGAATATGGGTACTCAGACAGGCAGATTGCGTTCCTTCTGGACGCAGAAGAATGTATGATCCGAAAATGTCGGGAATCACTGAATATTCGTCCTGTTTTTTCATTAGTTGATACCTGTGCTGCAGAATTTGAAGCTTACACACCGTATTTTTATTCGACATATGGCGATAGTGATCAGTCACGCATCAATGACAAAAAGAAAATTATGATTTTGGGTGGTGGCCCCAATCGCATTGGGCAGGGAATTGAATTCGATTATTGCTGTGTGCATGCATCGTTTGCTCTTCGCGATGCAGGATTCGAAACCATTATGGTAAATAGTAATCCCGAAACTGTAAGTACAGATTACGATACAAGCGATAAATTATATTTTGAACCTTTGACTCTGGAAGATGTTCTTCACATATATAATAACGAAAAATGTTATGGTGTGATTGTCCAATTCGGAGGGCAAACGCCCTTAAATCTGGCATTAGATTTAGAAAAGAACGGCGTCAATATTTTGGGGACGTCCCCTAAAAGTATTGAAGCAGCTGAAGATAGAAAATTCTTTCAGAAATTAGCCGTAAAGCTTGGTATTACCCAAACTGAAAACGGAACGGCGTCAACGACAGAAGAGGCGATATCGATTGCGCAACAAATTGGTTTCCCCGTTTTAGTACGGCCATCCTTTGTTCTGGGTGGGAGGGCAATGGTCATTGTGTATAATGAGGAATCATTAGTAAAATATATGAATGAAGCGGTTTCAGCCTCAGAGGAACGGCCAGTTCTGATCGATCGCTATTTAGAAGACGCAGTTGAGGTTGATGTTGATTGTATTTCAGACGGTGAAACCTATATGGTTGGAGCAATAATGGAGCATATCGAATTTGCTGGTGTGCATTCAGGCGACAGCGCCTGTGTTATTCCTGCACCGACACTTTCGCATCAGGTAAAAGATACAATACGAAGGCATTGTTATTCTTTATGTCGTGAATTAAATGTTATTGGTCTAATGAATGTTCAGTTTGCCGTCAAGGAAGAACATGTTTATATCATTGAAGTTAACCCAAGGGCTTCAAGAACGATCCCTTTTGTTTGTAAAGCAATTGGAGCGCCGCTTGCTAAACTGGCAGCCTTGGTTATGTCTGGTTCTAAATTAAGAGATTTGGGATTTACAAAGGAAATAGTACCATCCTATTATTCCGTTAAAGAGGCTGTATTTCCGTTTGTAAGATTCCCCGGCTCGGATATCGTTTTATCTCCCGAGATGAAATCTACTGGAGAAGTGATGGGAATTGACAATTCCCAGGGTATTGCGTATTTCAAAAGTCAAATTGCCGGAGGCAACAAGCTGCCAGAATCGGGCAATATCTTTTTGAGCGTGCGGGATTCAGACAAAGAATCTATAATCCCACTGGCAGAACGATTCGTAAAATTGGGATTCACCATTTATGCAACGGCTGGCACGGGTACGTGTTTGAGCAAAAATAATATAAAAAGTCAATCAATCTTTAAAATTTCTGAAGGCAAGCCCAATATACTGGATATTATTGCTGATAAAGGTGTAAAATGGATCATAAATACTCCTTCAAATGGCGTCGTGCCAAAACTGGATGAAATGAAAATGCGGGAAGAATCTATTGCACACGGAATTCCCGTAACAACAACAGTTAGTGGATTAAAAGCTGGGATTATGGGGCTTGAGTCCCTGACCTCTGTTAAGCAGATGAGTGTAAAAAGTTTGCAAGATTATCATAGCGGTGTCCAGTTCAGCCTAAAAATTAGCAATTCCGGTTAAATTTCAACTTTTTTTCTGTAATCGATTTGAACTTTGGTTTATGCCATTATAGATTTATCAAGTTTAACAAAGTAAAATGTTACCCCTTTCACAAATTCCCCTTTAATTAGTCCATCGCTTCAAATGGATTCTTTCAGCATAGGTCTTTGCCGAGGTTCCATTAGCAGGCTGGAGCGGGCAGCGAGTTACTTTTCTTTGATATAATTATCCAGATTTCCTTGATATTTGAGGTGAATGATTACAGTCTAATCGGCGTTATTCCAAGAAGTATTTTGTATGATTTTAATGCAATGTGGTTATATGCAACCCTCAGCTTGCAGCAAGCTCCTTAAATTTTTATTAAATAGTTTTGGTTATAGAGTTCACACTTTCCCAATAATGATCTCAATTTTGTCAAAACTATTGTTAAGCGCATGTGTTAACAAGAACCTACGTTCATTCAAGACAGGGGATATTCGTTTCGCCTGTGTCGGTAAGATCGAAATCAATTATTTGATGTTAAAACTGAAAATTTGACTCAACAGTTACCGATTGAATTTGATAGATGAATAGAATATCCATGATTCCGATGTATCCATCCTGAATCCTGCGTTAACATTTTTTATATGTGTTAATCCAAATCACACATATTGCTTTTATTTCCCCGTGATTCTTTCAATCATGATAAAGTGCGGGTTAATGATATTGTGTATTTTACACTAAATCCAAAAGAAAAGACTAATAAATCAACGTATGAGAAATCAAAAAACAACAATAAAAGATAAAAAAGAAAATAGCGCTAAAACTAAATCAAAATCCGATACTGAGCAGAAAAAAACCAAGAAGCGTCGAACCAGTAGTAAACGGGATCCCAAATCAAATACTCGTAACAAAGCGACTCAAAAGACTAATCCCGATTTTTACCGCTCTACCCCTCAAAATAAGATTGACGGTGCGAATTATGATTATAGCAAACAGCCGAATGCCAATGCCCAATCAAAATGTTCAGACAATGTTGAGGCGAATGATGCAGCCGAAGTAACAAAAGATGAGCTAGCCCCAAGTTTGAACTTGATTGAACTTCATGAAAAATCTATGCCGGAGCTATCACAAATGGCTATTGAATTGGGTATCGAAGCTGTTGGGGCAATCAGCAAGCAAAATCTGGTATATGAAATTCTTAAAGCGAATGCCGAAAAAAGTGGATTAATGTATGGGGGTGGCGTGCTTGAGGTGCTTGGTGATGGTTTCGGTTTTTTACGTTCGCCTAATTATAGTTATTTGCCGTGCCCCGAGGATATTTACCTTAGCCCATCTCAAATTAGAAGGTTTGCCTTAAGAAAAGGAGATGACGTTACGGGGCAAATTCGTCCTCCGAGGGAGAAAGAGCGCTTTTTCGCGATGCTTAAGGTTGAGGCGATTAATGGTGAACCGTCCGACTTAAAGAGGGACAAGATTCCATTCGAGAATTTAACACCGTATTTTCCCGAAGAACGTTTTATTTTAGAACACGACAAATCTGAGATTGAAACCCGAATCATCGATTTAATTACACCAATTGGTAAGGGACAACGTGGTCTTATTGTTGCTCCTCCAAGAACCGGTAAAACCGTTCTATTGCAGAAAATTGCAAATAGTATCTCGATTAATAATCCCGAAGTCATGCAAATTGTTTTGCTGATTGATGAACGCCCGGAAGAAGTCACAGATATGCAGCGGTCCGTAAAAGGAGAAGTTCTTAGTTCCACATTTGACGAACCGCCAAATCGGCATGTGCAGGTGGCGGAAATGGTTATTGAAAAAGCGCGTCGATTAGTGGAGCATGGGAAGGATGTAGTTGTTTTGTTGGATAGCATTACCCGGCTGGCACGCGCATACAATACAATCGAACCGCACAGCGGACGAATTCTCTCCGGTGGTGTTGATTCTAATGCATTGCATAAACCGAAACGCTTTTTTGGTTCTGCCCGAAATACCGTAGAAAGTGGAAGTCTTACAATATTAGCGACTGCATTGATTGATACAGGCAGCCGAATGGATGAAGTGATATTTGAAGAATTTAAAGGAACCGGAAACATGGAATTACACCTTGATCGTTATCTATCGGATCGACGCGTATTTCCGGCAATTAATATTGCCAAATCGGGCACAAGAAAAGAAGAATTATTGCTGCACCCCGATGAACTGAATCGAATGTGGTATTTACGAAGATATATGAATGATGTTAAGCCTACAGAAGCAATGGAATTGCTGATAAAAAAGCTAAAAGGAATAAAAACAAACACTGAGTTCTTACTTTCTTTAAAAAGTTAAAAAAGTTCATTTTTTTTCTTGAAAATGTGGTTAATAATTATATATACCCGTTTCAAAAAAGAAAGGAATGAATAATCATGGGAAAAATATCATGCCCGTATTGTGAAGTTGAAGTTAGGATGGAAGCGGTTGACAATGAAGGTGGAGCCTGCCCCGAGTGCGGCGCCATGATTACTGGATCACTATTATTCAGTAGCGCTGAAAGTGAATATGAGGGTGATGACGCCGACGAAATCGATTAAAATCTTGTTGCTATAATTCATTAAAATGATTAGTATTGACGGCGACAGTAAATTCGCCTTTTCCTCTTAATTTATTTTTTAAGCGAAGTATTGATTCAGCTGTTCCACGAATATGTTCCTCAAATTTTTTAGTTGCCTCCCGCACCAGCACAATTTCCGTATCCGCCCCGATTTCATCAGCGATTTCCTGAATCAACTGAATTATTCGAAACGGCGATTCAAATATGAAAAGTGATTGACTGGCTGCAGCATTAAGTCGAAGGGTTTTTCTTCTTTTTAATTTTTTCTTTGTCAAAAATCCCAAGAAACAGAAATTTTGTGCCGGAAATCCTGAGGCAACAATGGCATAAGTCAGGGATGAAACACCGGGTATAATTATAGGTTCGATGCCACTTAGAACCGCTTGCCGAACCAATAAGAATCCCGGATCGGAAATGCTCGGAGTTCCGGCGCTGACTAACATGGCAACATTTTGTCCGTTTTTAACGGATTTGATTAGATCTTGTGTCTTTTTAAACTCATTATTTTTATTATAGCTGATCATTGAACATTCTATCTCATAATGACCTAATAGTATTTTTGTTCTGCGCACATTTTCAGATGCGATTACATCAGCATTGCGAAGCGTCTTGACTGCTCTAAACGTTATGTCGTCAAGATTGCCTATAGGTGAGGTGACAATTGATAAATCTCCATGATTGGAAAATAAGCGCTTCATCGAGTATTAAGCCTTTACCTAAATCCGCGAAAAATTTTTGATGAATTTCTGCAACATATTTGTGACCAAATTGTTGTATTAATTTGCGAAATATTTGTCACGGATTTAGTATCTTATCAATAATATTCGTGTATTTTTTGGCAAGAGTTTAATAATTCAGAGCTGGAATCAATATGGTTTCTTTAAGTTTTTGAGCGGTTACAACCAGTTCTTTTCCCAACTTTGTCAAGTAGTATTTGTATGTTTTACCTGCCCTTTTTATAAGACCAAACACATTAAGTCTTTTAATAAGCCTTGATATTTTGCTGGTATTAAACGCGGGTAGTCTG
>WLWI01005114.1_pt1 | contig 10991 bp, 7 predicted proteins | sample 6701501 | NCBI WGS metagenome assembly WLWI01 (sample SAMN12718690, study PRJNA515312) | sponge metagenome | isolation source: marine sponge | host: Mycale hentscheli | place: New Zealand: South Island, Marlborough, Capsize Point | collected 2014-11-01
GCTCTGTAACTGTAATAACAGAGCAAAAAAGAGCTTGTCACGAATTCGTGACAGCCGTATTCTCTTGACGCACCCGGTGTGTCACAGATTCGTGACCATCGTACGCGCGCGTTAAGTTACGGCGGTCTCGAATGCGTGACGATCGTACGCAAAGGGTTAATGTATATACACACAATATATTTATCTAGCAAGTAGCTACCCCGCCACTCCACGGTACTTCATATACTAATTTTTACAAATTAAATTATAATTTCTTAAAGGCACAAGATACATTTTATCCATGGTTTCCCTCTCCTGATCCCTTTCATTCTGAACCATTTATCTCAGGTTTAGTTGTTCCTCTTAGCTCATGAATTCTCTTCTCCTGCTCCTCCTCATTTCTCTATCTCTGTCTTTTCTGTGTTTTTTTATTTCACTTCTTCTTTGAAGTAATTACATCACTCAGTCTTTTCTCACCTGCTTCTATTTTTCTTGACTCTTGCATTCTCCTGCTACCTTGTTTGCTACTGTAAAGTGAATACTCATTCCCAGCTGAGTTCAGCCAATGAATTATACATGGATGTAGACACCTCAATGGCCAGGGCCAAGACGTAGAAAAAAAAACAAGCTGATACGATATGTGAATAAGGCACTCCAGGACTCACTAAAGTGCTGAATGGTTCAATGGTGTGCAACATACAGACCTGCACATGGAGAGTTCAAACCCACTGCACTACCTTCCTTCTCATTGGTTTTTCCCCTCATTTTTTCTCTTGCCTTTCCCCATTCAGGTAATGATGATACTTTACCTAATTTTCTCATCTCATATACACTGTCATCAGTGTCAGTCACCATCACTGTCATCGTTACTGACACACAAACGTATTATATAGATATTATATTATATAGGTTACTAAAAACAAGCAAACAAAACAACACTAAAAAAAGCAACAAAATAAACTTAACAAAAATATGGTAAAGGAGGCACTATAATGTATATATTCAGCAAACATTTAATATTTTGTGGCAAATTTTTTAAAAATAGTTCACTAAGTACAATATAGAGATTTTAACACTACAACAGCATGTAAATCTGGTAGGACTTAATTGTCTTACTGTAGTGAGTAACACAGTAATACTCACAAGTACTGAGTCATCTATATAGTATAGAATAATAGTATATCATACAGCGGTGAGAAAGTAAAGAGGTTTGACATAGAACTTGACACTCGCTGTCTACATTGTGTAGTAACGTGGGATTATTTCCTAACTAATGTGCAAATACAGCATGGCCGATATATTTTGTTTTATTTAACCACTCAATCAATACCTTAAGATATCACTGTTGGATTGTCCACCAACGACATCATTAATAATGACTCAAATTTAGTGTTAATATAATGGATATATAATAGCAAAGTTTTCATGACTGTGATAATAATTTTTTCTATAAAGAAAGTGAATGGGATAATATATAAAGTTAGTATAACTTACAGTCTTGTGCGATGGGTACAATTAAAACTGAGTTTAGAAAATTTCTGTACTGGATGTTTCTGAGAAAGTCTATAACCATTGCTCTTTGTCCAGGTAATATTGAGAGTTCTAGGTTTATGCTGTTCATCACATTTGGTCTTGCTGAAGTACCTAAAAATGTTATTAAGCACTTTCTTGAGATTATTAGAATTTAAAACAAAAGATCTAATGCTATGGCTTGAAAAATTAATGTTCTTTAATTTTCATTAATTGACATGTGACAATTTATGTTAAAATGTCCAGTTTGCACAACAATTTACTACAGAATTGTCTGTTTATCTGTCTGTCCATCTGTCTGTTTGTCATAACCCTTTATAAAGAGACAGAATTATTTTGATTTGACACCATTTCTCTAAAAACAATTCAAGTTTATGCCATTGGCTACACTGTGATGCTGTTTTTCCAAGATGAAATAGCTTAAATCTAGATTTTTTGGTATAGAGAGACATTTGATAAATCATTGGCTTAAAAATATGGGTAAGGTATCGTCACATTCAGTAGAAAGTGGTTAATTTTGCCTTAGACCATAATAGACGAGGGTAGGCGGCGCAGGTTTAAAAAAGGAAGGCTAAAGTACGCAAAAGGTAAATGGCAATTAAATAGCGGGTAGAATCGTAAAAAAGAACGGAAGAGAAGGCGATAAGGCGAACGATTAATTTTAACTAAAAAGCGGGTGGAATCAACGAGTAAAGGCGGGGGTCTGTTTCAAAAAGGAAGGTGAAAGTAAAGCTTATGTCCACAATCATGGTAGTAGGACAGAGACATTCAGGAGCAGGATAGGTAGACAAAGGAAAAGGGACTCCATGACTCAAGAAGAAAGAGCTGAAGAAAGGACAGGTGGGGGGATAAGAAAAGCTGAGATAGTTCAGAAAAAAGAGAGCAGGAGATGGAAACTTATGTAACCTTAACCAATGGTAGAGAATGATAGCTGAGCAAGATAACTTGTGCTACTGCATTCTTACTTTGCAATACGTCAAGCGCCACTGTGTGGCGGGGTACTTGCTAGTATTTCAACAATGCTAACCTTGTATCATGTGTATCCACATTGGACCAATTAAAGACTACTTGGAAGCAATGGCAATATTCTCCACCATGTTCTGGTTGAACGAATAGATAAGAAACTTTCGTTATGTCTGACAGAGAACAATTGTTAGGAGCAGGTACTGAAGAATTATAGTTTATCCAGAAATATTCCACCAGATTGTACTCTTTTATTTCATATGTCAGTCTGAGTCCTGTAGTAAGGAGAGCTGCTTTACCACCAAGGCATTTGCCCTGGAGTGTAGAGAATAATCCATCAGTATTTCTCTCTGGAACAGGACTGCTCCATTGAATAGAAGGGATAGGAAAGGAACAATTGGAATCTGCTTGAGCTACCACCTTTAGTATCAAACATACTAAAATTAGGAAAAATAATTGCCTTAATATCATCTTTTTATTATTCACTTTATAGTAACTCTTAGTGACTGCTGGGGATTAGCTAAAGCTGTTTCTTATATAGCTGTAATTCCATACACATTCCTATGAATCTGGAGGTTGAGCTTAGTGAAGACAAACTGCTGTCATTTTTATCTATTACTACTCTATGCTTTACTGCACACTTATGTTCCGGTAATAAAACTGCTATTGCTAATGCTTTTTAAATGATTAAGCAGACCCTTTGATGGGATTCAGTGAACAAATAGTTGTCATTCTTATACTATTGCCAGCTGTGCTTGACTGCACAATAGTGTGTGGTCACTACCAGTGCCTTTCAAGGACTTAAACATTCTTACTAATTACAGTCCATATTTTCAGATTACAAAGTATTAGTATGGAATTGATTAGATGTGCTATTCTCTTAAATTTTGCCAAATTCTAGTAGCTACTTAAAATATACTTAGTTTAACTAAGTCAGTTTATCTCTTAGCGGTATATTGTTCTTACATAAAAACTGTTCTTACTCCAAACTAGAAAACTTTGTGCACCTAAAGGTGATTAAATTGCATCTGCTGAGAGGCAAATTATACTTATGAACTATAATAATGTTTGTGTTTAAGTGATAATATAAGTTTTTGTTTAAAATTTATTCTTGCTTGTCTATGATAGTAGCGATGGGCGTCATAACTAGGTATTGGTATGGATGTTATAACTTTTGTTTTTAAAACATTAACTAGTGGATCCACAATTTTGTAAAACAAATAGCTAGTTCTTAGCTATACACAGAACCCCTATATCTAATGACTAAGTTACATAATGCTGGCTTACAACCTATATTGGATATTGCTTTCATATATTATTTGGGGTATATCCAATCTGCTATTGTGGCGGCCTAGATTGATTTGTCACAATAAACATTATTACCTAGAGCACTTTAATTCTATGCAGATCATGAATTCTATAATCTATTTGAGGCTGAAGGGATATAACTTCTTGTGACAGTTTTTTATTTGGAAACGTCACCAAGGGGGCAAGAATAAGTAGATGGTGCTCCATAAGCCACATTATTGATATGACAATATCAATTTCAAGAATTGTACAGTTATTAAAATGTTTATGCCAGCCCATACTTTGATATAAATGAATATTATTTATTGACAATGACTGGTATACCAAAGAAATATGCCACAACTTGATTGCAAACAATTAAAGTGCAGCTTATGTATTTACAGCAGCTATGCCATTTAAAAATATTTCAATGCATAAGATTTTATGTGAATGTTATTAAATTCATTAAATTTCAATTGACCTTCCTCTGCTGCTAATTTAATGGGATATGAACAAGATAATTGGTTCAATAATAACATGACCAACAAGTATGTCCAACATTCAGTAAGGTTAATGCGTGCATGCAATCCATGTAGGCTACTTTAATATGTAGAAATACACACAATTTCCTCTTAAAAGTAATTTGGATGTAGGCTGATTAAATTTAGTTGATCTTGCAGTAATGTGCTGGTGACTCCCCATGTCAAAAAGTTCTGAGATAACGAACATTGGAATGATAAAACAAATAATACTGAAATATAACTTAAAGAGATCAATTTCCTTTATTATTCTTGTTATTATTGTATAAAGATGTACTACTGAGATGATATCCTCATTTTGCATTAATGATTAGTTGATGATAAGTTAAAGATTAGTAGATGTCCTTTATTTACTTTATATAAAATTCTCTGCTTGATTTTTTTTTCAACATAGTTCAAGTCATTTACTTTTGTATCACATTTTTAGGCCAGTGTTTGATCATTAACCACTCAGCAATTTTAGATTGGATATCTACTCTAATAAAGCAAACTAGTTCACTCATTACAAAATTCTATGCATTCCAAAAATCTGGGCATGCGTGGTACTATGGGAGGAAATGTCTGAAATGTGGTAAAATTCTAAATAATGCCCAATGTAAGTTATACTTTGGGGTTGATAACTAAATAGCTAGACACATGGTTTTGAAAAAATAAATGACGTATAAAATAAAATCATAGCTAAATTACTAGGGATTGGAGTGTTTCTGTACAGTCAACATGGGGATAAATGCATACGTACAGCAAGATATTGAATTTTTGACAATACAGCTGGACAGAGGTGGGAAAAATCATCACAATTCATAAACCTTGCTGATGGACATTGGAGTTACTGTCTGGTTGAAGTTGGCCATGGTAGATTAGAAACTGATTTAGATCTTACCTTTTTGTGAAATCCTTGCTTACAACGTGGCTGCATGCATAGCTTACAATGTCCATGTTTTAAGAAAGAAAGGTAAGCTCATGCAGTTTAGTTTCATTGATCCTCCAAACTCTCTGAGTAATAACAATTCTTTATAAGTGACAATGCCAGGCACTGCAACCATAATGGGTGAACTTGAGAACCTTATGAATGTAAGTTCAATACTTCTCTAATTTTTCTGAGATAATTTTCTTTCAGTCTTTAATATTTTCCTGTGAATATGCTCTCATCAGTAGCCTCTGACACATAAACATAGACCAAAAATAGCACGAGAAATAATTAAAATTAAGACCACATTATTCGTTAACAGACTTTACCAAAATATTTGTAGGGCTTTGTTTTACCTCTTAAAATTCTCTACCAAGCAAATTTTAAAAATTAAGCCCCTGTATTCACACTATTGATTATTATGAATGATATGGTTACCACCAGCGTTTACCTCAGAATTGGTTGTGTAATGTTTTCAACAATTATTGGGCAGAACAAAATAGTATAATATTATAATAAGTAATTGTATCTAGTTCTTTAATGTCAAAAACATTTCACTAATCATTACATATACATAAAATTACAACAAAGTTTGTAAGCAACTACTAAAATAAATTTATTACTGAATACACGTGTTTTTTAAACCTTACCTGCATACCCTGTTGCAGACATAATAAACACACATGCATTTGATTTCAATTATAGTAGATATTAATAAAAGGAATAATTGAGTTTCTTGCTTCCATGTATTGTCATAATGTAATATGATTGTTCAGTAGATGTCTTTCAGGTAGTTTAGCATCCATGTAGTAAGCACACATTCACGTGTATGTGTGTATATTATACACATACATGAAATAGTCTAAATCTGATGCTTCCTACTTGAGTTCCTTGAGTTAATGTTGTACTGTCAAATGATGCTTCGTTGCTGTTAGCCTATTTTTCAGTCATTTAGTTGTTATTTTATTATTATGTCATTTTATTCTGCACTGCATAGTGATAATAAAATTTTCCTTCCATGTATTAGCTCAGGATTCAAACTGCTCCTTTCCTATTCCTTCTATTGAATGGAGCAGTCCTGTTCCAGAGAGAAATAGTGATGGATTGTTCTATACACTCAAGAGCAAATGTGTTGGTGGTAATGCATCTCTCATTACTACAGGACTGAGACTGACATATGAAATAAAGGAATACAATGTGACTGAATCTCTCTGGATAAATTATAATTCTTTTGTACCAGCTCCTAAAATTTGTTCTCTGTCTGATGTAAAGAGAGTAGATTACACGTTTGATCAGCCAGAGCATGAGGAGCTTCATGTCATTGTTTTCAAATATTCTTCATTTGGACTTGTACTGATTCAAAATGTACCAGGTAAGCATTAAAATATTGGTAGTTTTTAGAGTGCATGCACTAGTTAAGTTAGCATTCACAAGCGAGAAGTGAAAGTTAACCTAGAATTCCTCAGATAAACAAACAGACCAATAGACAGACAAACTGACAGGACGATTACTATAACCCTCTCGCTCATGCGTGCTTAGGTTAATTAGTAAACTCCAGCATGCAAAAGTTACAGCATTACTCTCCCTTGCAACCGTGCCCTATTTCACGTGCAGCAACTTTCAGAGCATGCTATTTTCGGGTGATTAAATTGTGTCAGGTTAGGTACTAGCGCATTTCTCATATACAGAGCAATCAGTTGTGTTTCTCCACTTGAATAGACTACAGTAGTATTACTTAGAAAAATGGGAACAAATCCCATTATGTACCTTACTCTCTCAAGGGGTTAATTATAGCAGTTAAAAAGTTGCATTGTATGCACTATATGAGGTGGCATCTGTTATTAAAGCAATTCAGTAATAATTATAGAAATATAAGAAGATAATTGTTTGTTTCTATGAAATATTCCATCTACTATACCTCTACTTCTTTTGAGTATACTATTCATAGAAGTGTACTTACTGGTCTTACAGATGCATCATACAACTTGTAGAATGATTGCAAATGACTATACCAATTTACTTTTTGATTTTTGTTATCCTGAAATAAAATAATCATAAATTGAGACCAGTCAATAAAGATACTATACAATCGAAATTTATCAAATATATTATTTTTGATTATTGTCAATAATTAACAATGCCAGTAAGTAATCATTGATGCAATGCCTTTCTGTTAGTGTCTTAAACAAGACTGAATGTGGAAGTAAATCGAATTCGCTATGTCATATGGAGGATGGATCGAGGCTTCTCATCTCCTCAAAGAAATAATATTGTGAAATATTCTAGATACAGTTTTAATTGTAACAACCAAACTAAACTGTAAGGTTTGCTCTGTCACATTTTTATTTAATATTGTTTGACTAAAATGTACATGCTTCTAAATAATGCACTGTTTGTACAACTTCTTTATTTTATTTTTTTTGGGGGGGGGGGGGGGGGGGGGGGGGGGGGGGAAGGGGAATGAAATATAATTTACATTTATGAAGTAATTACTTTCAATTTTAATTTTACAGAATCATAAAGTTTAAAATTTATACTTCATTGGAAAGAGGTGAGTGTGACAAAATCGATGGTTCTAGAAAAGGCATTGAATTTTCAGTAAAACAATTTTCAAGTACGGATTGGACTCCTTCATTGTATTTGTATCCTAATGTGTCAAATAAAAGAAATCTTGATAACATTCGTGGATTCAATACATACAGGGAAGAGATTATTCATCAAAGTATTACATCAATCCATTTGAAAGTTAGTAACTTCTCATTAAATGACCCAGTTCAGTTTTGCTGGTTTCAAGCTGCAAACTTTAAGTCAAAGTCAACTGGATTTAGAGATATGTGGGCTTTAGATGATGTTGATATCTTACTATCTAATGGAAACAAAAGTAATTGCTTAGTGAGTGTTTCCTTTACCAATATTGAAACAAGGTAATGAACATAAAGAAGTTAGTGTATAATAGAGATATAGGTAACTTATACATATATATAAACTTGTATATGCTAGATATCTTCACAATAATGTTTTTGTCCGTGACCCATGACATATCTCACAGTATTACACAGGTGTTATATGCTGAATTGCACAAGCTCAGTGGGTTGGGTATGGTATGGGAGAGCCTATTTGAACTAACACTATGAGTGTTACAGCCAACTTCTCTAACTTTTCCGTCTGAGTTACCAATCCTAGTAGGGGCTACTGCAATGAAGATATCTTGCATACACTGTCGAGAGGTAGTATAACAAGATATTTCACTCTCAAACTTTATTTTCACTTGCTTATGGCTCTGAAATATATTAGCTTGCTAGTGAAATATCTTGCCATATCACACTTCAATATGACTCATATTATTGTATTATAGTATATTTATTCCATGCTAGGTATCTTTACAATGTTATTTTTAGGTACTGACTGTGAAATATTTCATAATATCACAGGGTGTTTCTGTACTGTATTGGAAAGCTCATTACCCTCAAATGAACTAGTAGTTATATCAATTGGCCTGGTTATAGTGACTGGCCTAGATACCAGATACCCAACCTAGTCAGAGCCAGATCAGCCACTTAAATATCAGCTGGTGATATGGAGAGCCCTTATGAACTAACACTCATAGTTTTACATACCGACCCTAATACAAACTATATTGCAGTGAAGGTATCTATATCAAGTAGCTGCTGCTCATGTATTAATATACACAATTTTAAAATTAAAGTAATTGGTATTTCAGGAAAGGATAAGGAGGACATGAGTAACTTAAAAAATGTATGGTATAAAACGTCTAGGTTCACTTGTTATATATAACTTTATTTGTGTAGCATTAGTAGTGCAAAAGCCAAACATTGACTCAATTCAAGGATATTTCACATCATTTAACACTAGTCTTCTGGATTGGCCAACCCCCTTTGCCACAATTGACATTCCATTGGATGAGTTTAAAGAATATGAAAGCAATGGAAGCTTGATTGTGATATCTTCAGCACTGAGAAATGTCAGTGCTTTCTTTTCTAATGCATCAGATGATACTACAAAGTAAGAAAAATCCTGTAGGCTTAAATGTGGCAGTTCAAAGAAAGATAATGAAATTAAAATTCTTTGTTAACACTGAATGAGTTTGTAGGACCTAGATTGTTTCGTATTGCACATATTTTTTTAATAAATAAAATGTCTCTTATTAACTTGATTACAGATGTACCAGTACATTATTTTCTCAGTAAATTGTAAAATTTCACGTATTTTCAAAACTGTATATCAATAGTTATTGAAGCTATGCTTTAGCTGTCTCTTTTGATTGAGTATTATGTACACTTATTGATAAAAAATTGAAGTGTTCAATGTTGGGGCAGTTAAACATTTTGAATGTCTAATATTACGTTCTTTACCATATTTTTTTAAATACTTATTCTTATCAAAAAGTTAATTTTTTTTGGCCAGGCTAAAAAATGAAAGTTCATTTTCACTACTGTTAAAATAAAGGATTAAAAAAAACAAATTATCTAAGATTTATTTTATGGAGGTTGATTTTATGATTATATTTGAATTTCATTAGAAATTAGTACATATTCTGCATCAGGGTTGTTGTAATTACACCAGACACTCATATTTTTACATTATTATTGTTATAGCTAATTATTGTTCTATTCTTACTATTCATTTTAATGATTACTATTATTATTAGGATTATGACTAATAAAAATTGTGTCACTTTGGTTGAAATAGTTGGTTAAATGGGTGCATAACTTTTTTGCTGCAACCAATAAAATAGCCAGTATGTGAAAGAAGTTATATTATAGTCTGAAGTAAGTGGTGAAGTATGTATTTTTTTTTCATTTGTATTTGGTCATCCTACTAATTTTCTGTGTACAACCAAATAGCTCATGATTTAAATGAGCTCATAATTACTTAATTATGTATAGTGTATACATGTGTTTGATGGTATTCATAGTAGATTCATAGTAACATTTTTATTTGCTATTATTGTTAATACAGGAACAACTATGAATTGGTTTCAGACGTAATAGGCACATCCATAAAATGTGGATCTTCAATATGTAAAACTGACAATTTGGTTCTATCATCACCAGTTATAATAACATTTGAACATTCAAATGAACTGACGGTGAGTTATAATTTCTATACAAAATTATATAATAATATATTACCTGGTGCATTTCATTAACATAACATGTATTTGAAAATACAAGGATGACATTTTTTAGCTAGCATTACGCTATATTAATATAATTTGAACCTACAGTAATTTACATGTTATTATTCCAATTAATCTTGATGTTTTTTTCCTACAGAATAAATTGAATATTTCCAGACAAACTACGGAGTGCGTATTTCTAGATATTAACAACACAGTTGGGTAGGTATCATTGCAACTCAATGACAATCTAGACAACGATTGGAATTCATGCACATAAAATCGTTAAATTTAGTAACTAAAAATTATCACTTAAGAATTTCAGTTAGTGATGTAATGGTGTAATATATGTAGTAAAATAATACAAGTTTCAGATATTCTATTTCACAGTTACAGTTAAGTATACTTATAGGTACTGTAGCAATAACAATAAAATAAACTTTGACTTAGAAAGACTATTAATGAAAATAATATGGCAAAAGTTTTACTTCAACAATCAGACAGAATGTGGGCGGAGAGGAGTGCTGGAGACAGAGACAGAGACGAGAGAGAATGAGAAAGAGATGAAGTCAAAGAAGAAGAACAAAGAGAAGAGGAATGCATGAACATTGATGTTGTGTCATTGAAAGACAGTTGTGTGTGTAAT
>WLWI01005118.1_pt1 | contig 10987 bp, 12 predicted proteins | sample 6701501 | NCBI WGS metagenome assembly WLWI01 (sample SAMN12718690, study PRJNA515312) | sponge metagenome | isolation source: marine sponge | host: Mycale hentscheli | place: New Zealand: South Island, Marlborough, Capsize Point | collected 2014-11-01
CTCTTCCGCAATCAACTCTTCCTCATCAACACAATTGTATGAAGGAGAAGGCTCACCTTGGCTAGAGACTGGAGTATGGAGATCAAACGACTTAAAAAACCCAGAGTCCCCATTAGTACTAATACCACTGTGCTCAAAAAACCCTGAACTCTCTGATGTAGATCGCAACTTCTCTGACGCTCGACTGTGTGATCTCTCCTCTGCCTCGACGTCAGGTTCCTCTCCCACTCCTTGAGCTTCATCACCATTCTCCCGCTGAGATGAGACTGGTTCCTCTGTGATTCCAATAATTGGTGAGGGTAGAGATGAAAACCAAACAGAGAGATCCTTATCTTTCTTGTTTACTGATCCAGAAGAGAAGTCCACCTTGCTGGTGATGTGGACCTCCAACGTCAAATTTTCCATCATCTGTTGCATAGCCAGAAGTGCATCTGTAGAAGTCTCTGCTAAAGAAAAAAACAAACATACAAAAACAAACCAACTCTTGCTTAACAACACCTTATGGAAGCCATAGCAATCATTATGAAGAACAGTTTATTGTCATTAACATTACGTATTTCTATGGAAACACTCCTCCCACCCCCCTTGACTTTGCCAAAACAAACAACGCAAATTCTGCAACTGAATAAAGAGTCACTACTACTGACCAACCCAAGACATACTTGAACAATAGACATGCACCACTGCATGGATACCAGGACTTCATGCAGAGGTAGGGGTGCCCTTCGAATTTCCCCTCCCCAGAATTTTTGCAAGCTAACTTGGACCAATCACTAAACAGGAGGTCTATGAGTAGTAAGATTATAAAATCGTGCATGTGACCAAACACGGGTCACTGTGAAGCATATACACTTCCATATAGGCATGTGCATCAAAGTAGTAATGGGTAAGGTTCAATACATCAGTGTCACCCATCCCTAGCAAAAAATCCCGTATAACACCCTGGATACATCACCTACCCTTGATAGGCTGCACATGAGCAAGCTGGGTCTTGAAGGCCAGCACTGGCAACTTGCAATATTCTTTCCTGGAGACGCAAGAAAAACGTTTTGAAAAACTAACACAAAAGGTTCAAACCCTCAGCACTATACTATACACTAGCTAGCAATTAAAATCATTTCTCAGACCAATCAGGTATCAATATAGCTTGCAAATGTCGTCTTCATAAGAGAAGCTAAACATGCAAGGGACACTCACCGATAGCTTCAATGCGGAATTTCAATTTCAAGCATTCAATCTACTTCTCAGCATAAAGCAAAAACTACCGCACATTGCACAATTTGCTTGCATGATTACGACGTGACAATAGAGGGTGTTACCCACAAGAGATAATACCTACATGGAGCAGATAGCTTTGAGTTTTCTCCAAAATCAACAGGAAATATTAAAAAGTAGCAAAATAAAGTCTTAAATTGTCGTTTTGAGTAAGCTAATACCTAAACTCCAAGGTTAATTGTCAGTAATCTACAAAAGGTGACAGACAAACAGACAACCCTGTTATGCATGCACACTGAGGGTATTACACCACTCTGAGGCAACCCAGTTCAGCAAACGACCAAGTTTGACAAACGCTCGCAGCATATAATGGTAGCTGAGCAAACGCATAAAAAGCACAAACATTCCCTCTCTTCTCCCTCCACACACACACACACACACACACACACACCTCAGGGGGTTGATAGAAGCAGGTGGCACAATGACGTAGCTCCCGTAATCCACCAACTGTACCTCATAGGTCAACATATCTTCTCCAAATTTGACAATGCGTCCTCTGAGCCAATGTATTTCACTCACCCTGACGGCACAGAACCTGCCAAGCAGGTCTGCCTGGCTATCTGAGGGCAGGGGCAGGGTATGCTTAGGAGTGCCACTGTAGCAATAACAGTAGCTCATGCTCCGGTGAAGTTCGTCCATCTCCTTGCTCAAATCCTGGGGGACAATCCAAACGTGCCTCAGGCCTTCGATGTAAGAGACGGTCGCCGAGAATGATTTGGTCGGAATGGATGCCAGCTGGAGTTCGCACTTCCAGGACTCGACCATCTCGCCTCCACTGGGTGATATCCTGGGCACTGTGCTGCAGGGAGGGGTGGGGAAAACAGATGACGATGACTGTGGTTGGGACAGAGAGCTCTGGCTGATGCTCTGAGTGTTCACTAGAGCCTCAGCAACACAAATTTCAGGAAATTTCCTCTCGATAATAGCCAGTGCCTCATCCACTTGCTTGGATGTCCCCTGAATGGTACACGGAACGACGCCGGCCTCTTTGGAAACACTCTTTTGGTTTAAATAGACATACGCTCCACCAGACTCCTGCATGAGAGCTTTGATGTTGCGACCCTGCTTTCCAATGAATCGTCCAATTACGTCTCTCTGGAGTTGAAGCTGTATGCGAACCCTACTTCTCTTAGTGCTGTCCATCGCGTCACAGGAACCACTTGCTTCATTTTTACTCTCCTTACACTCTTCAGTAGAACCAGAAGAGGTCAGAGCATTCTTTCCAATTTGGGAAGAACTGGAGCTAAAAGCTGCTTCACAGGAGTCTAGACTGTTTGCAGGCATTGAAGTCTGTGAATTGTTCAGTGATTTACCTTCATCAGAGGTATTTGTTTTAGTTCTAGACGTTTCATCTTCAAGGAGTGTTGGTTTATAACTATTTTTATCTCCAGATAACGCTTCACCAGTCAAGGCATTGTTGATATCACTTGAAGAAGCCGAGTTGACGGTTTTATTCTTTAAGTCAGTATTTAAAGAGTCACTGTAGACTCTTCCTTCAGTTTTCAGCTCCTGGACTACTCCTGCACCGTTTGCCACGCATTGTTTGGCGACGGAATTTGAAGTAGCAGAATTAGGTTCACCCGGACCTCTCCTCAACCACCGCCTACGGACAACACTTATAAGTCCCAAGAAAGTGAGGGAAGGAATACTGAAAAGTAGGAAATATTTTAGTGGTGTTGGAAAGTGTCTATACAGCCTCCCTCCGAACATCTCTCCACAGCTTTCCTCTCCCCCAAGACTAGAACGCAAGAGTGTTGGCTTCAGACAATTCCGTTGCACCTTGCTTCTCCTTCACATGATAGTGCATGCGCGCGTATTTTTACAGCTAGCCATGAGACGGTGCACATGCGCGACTAACTTTAGTCGACGACTTATACCCACCGACATCAATAAGCCAAGCGACTTTAAAAATTACAAAAAAATAAAAAACAAATATTTATTCCTAACATAAATATATTATTAGTCATCATCATCTTTATCCCTATCATCCTCTGACTCCTTTTCTAATAAAGAAGAATCTGCCTTCTTTTTGTTAAAAGGATAAAAATACAGTGCTTCTAAATTTCCCACTCCTTTCCGATAAATAATGGTAAGAGTGAACGGTGAGCAAATATCAGTCAAACACTCTTCGCTGTGAACACCTTCGTAGTGAACAAACATAAGTCTTGCCAGTGGGATCACAGGAGGGAGGCCACGACCAAGTTCAGAGTGTGTAAGAACAATGTGCCCATTGGATACGTTCACAATTTTAATAATTCCTTTAGAGTGTCCAACACCTAGGACTGCGTACAGCCTGCTGATACACAAGACTTCAGTGTCATTGAAGCGCTCTGTCCAATCTACTTTGACAGACACTATCCTCTTATAAGAGTCTAGTTCAAACACATGTAAACACAATCCTGAGCTGAACGGATATACAACGCTGGTAACCATGCCTATCAGCTTCTCATCGTGTGACATGATCATTTTGCTGGTAGTATTGACCACCATCACGGCAATGTCTGAATCATAAAAGGGATTCAGCATACCAATAGGTTTAGGCGAAAGCTTGATTTCTCTTTCACCCTTTGTTTCTTGGTGAGTCAGCCTATACACACACCCACCAGTTCCTCCTTGCACTACCAGTCGATGGGAGCTACATTCAGAATCTTCCGGTACCAGATGTGCAGTCACAGGTCTGGGTATGTACTGAGTAATGCCTGGTGGTATGGGAAACTTTATCTGCTGTCTTAAAGGGCTCCTGTAGCCTTCATTCTTGCTAACTCTGGCGAATGTAAAATTCCAGGAGTATCCATGCATACTGTTTTCTGTACCCCCGGTCACTAGAAACATGCAATGCCTGCAATGGCCGATGGTATCCCCTAGGCGCCGAATTTCATTGGTAGCAAACAAGTCATGAAAAGTGCAATCCAGAGTGCTATATTTGAACCAACGTTCAGTAGAGGTTTTCCACACCACATCTTCCCCAATTACAGTTGCATAACTTACACTTCCGTGGTCTCCAACTATAGTATCAATCTTTTTTATGCACCTTTGAATAGGACACAGCTCCCCAATGACTGTTTCTACAGTTTCCAGTGTAGAGTAATCGATTGTTTTTACGAAATAGCCTCGCCCTGCATATTCACACTTCATGGTAGATTCAAAGGGGTACCTTCCTACCATCTTTTTTATTTCAGGCTTTACTTCAGAAATCTTTTTTCTATGCTTGGAAATTTCTTTCAACAGAGCGTGATCAGGGACACCCCTAGACCTGTAGTAGTCGCCCCGAAACCCAGCATCTTCGTTGGCTTTTCTCCAAAACTGTGCCATGCTGTCCGACGTAAAGACCGAATGCCAATCGCTGCAAACCAGGCAACAGGTCAGGAAATCTTGTACGCTAAAGTATCTGGTTACGAGCAGCAAAACTTCTGGAGGAAGCCTCGATATTAGGTCAAACCGCTCCAGGGACACCTCCATTACCTAGTTTTGTTTACCTAACTTCGACGACCAACACCCTATCGTTATATTAGATTATAGCGCGCGTGCCGTACTGACCGGACAAAAAAATTGAAGGGATGGAACTACCTACGCGAACTGACTGTGCGGGACCGCTACTTTCTTCTTCGAATAGGGCCGGGGCGGGTCGGGCGAAAACAAAATTGAAGAAAAACAACGCCGTGAGGAAGCCCTTTGTAATAGTGGTGTAGAAGGCCGGAGAGGGCTCCGAGTTGTTCTCTGGAGTACGTCGTCGATTTAGGAATGAACTCATTATAGTTGACTTTTGCTTATTTTTTTTTTTATCTATCATTATTATGGCCCAATCTGAGAAACTATTTCGCGACATGTTGTGTGAGAGCAGATCCTATAGCGTGGAGACGATGGATCCCACTGGAGCCAGAACTATAGACGAGTTGAGGAGACAGGTGAAAGAACTCAAGGCCCAGTACGAAGGAGAGAAAGTTAAACTCAGACAAGCTCAGAGGGACCACGAGAAGAAGCTGCAGCAGCTGAGAGACGAAGAAGCCATGAGGTTGGACACTGCTCTGGAAGCTTGCTCAGTGAGAAAAGAGCAAGAAAAGCTGAATGAGTTGAGAAAACTAGAGGAGAGGCTTGGAAAGCAACGAGATCAAGATCTTAGGATGTTGAGGAAGGAGAAGATGGAAGAACTGAACAAGAGCCTGCGGAAGTGGCAGCTAGAGAAAAATGAAGCAGTACGTCTAGCTGCAGAGGTGGAAAGACGAAGATCTAGCATGGAGTTTCAGGCGCAGTACTCTGAAGAGGAGGCACAGAGCAGGGAGGCCAAGTTAACTAGGGAGGTGTTTATCCTCGGGGAACAGAACGAAGCATTGGAAGATCAGGTGCGGAATCTGTCCAAGCAAAACCGTGTCCAGATTGACCAGATGCGGCGACTGAAAATGGAGGCAGACATGAAAGTGGAGGGTGTGATTAAGCAGCATAAACTCGAGGCTTCTAGGTAGGTATTGGTGGAGAAGGGCTTGCTTGGCCGGTGACGTTTCCTCTATGGGGTGGTGGGAGTGAGTGTAAGGGGAGCGAATGAATTAGGCTTGTATCACTGTTGTGTTGAGTATGGCCTGCAAAATTGTTCTTGAAATATATAACTTGCATTGGCCTTTGCATGGTGTGAGCCAGGTACAGCTTTTGTGTATATAAATGATATGGCTTGTGATTAAATATTTTGACTATGAGTCAATGACAGAAGACTTGGATTGGATTCAGTCTGTCATGTCACCTCATAGTACCAGTGATGTGATATGTCGCTCTGGACCCTGCTCTTTTAATTGGTCTACTAGAATGACTTGTTGACATAAACATGGAACTGGAAGGTGGTTATAGTCCACCATCTTTGGAACTCTTTTACAGCATTGCCTTCTCTGGCATTGTTATCTTGAGGCAGACACCTATGCAGAGACCTTCCCTCGTATTTCTATTTTGTGCTCACCAACATTGCAATTTTTTAAAAAAATTGAATTACTGTGGGACCAAGCCCTAAGCAAGTAAGTGGGAGTGCCTAAGTCCTTACACTGTTTCATTTTAGGAGTGTGATTGAACCAGAGGAATTGAAAGTTCTATCCAGACTCTAGACTAATAGTAGAGAATGTTGCTTTGTTATGCATGCCACCCCCATCCATCACTCTGCTGTCAGAAAGCAATTATCTGGTGTGTCCTTGTTCCTACAATGTAAAGAAGGTAGTGAATAGTTTTGCAGTCAAAGGCAGAACAATAGCCCCTAGCTACCTAATAGGGCCTAATTATGTGTGCACATTTTGCCAGAGTGAAGGAGGTTGGGTTATTTATGTTGCTGGATACTTCTCCCCCCCCCCCCCCCTCCCCTCCTTATTGTGACAGTTGAAGCTATGAGAGGAATATGTCACATTAAGTGTTCGGTGTGCTAAATTGTTTAACAATGGACTTCAGCCATAGTGAAGGTTTTCTTTAGGGCTTTACTAGAACTTTGGGAAGGGGAGGGGAGGGGGGATAAATATACGAGTGTACATCTGATAATAGTGTGCTTATACGAAAAGAAGTAGTGAATTTTTAATTGTGTAACAAAATTGAAGTATCTGAGGAGATGAAAAGAAGTAGTCACTCTTGTGTACCGTAACTGCGTATATCCTTCTCCAACACAGCTATCACAAGAATCTTCTTGCCCTCTGGATAAATAAGGAAATACGTACACTCTTCCATTCTAGTTTGTACCCATGACAATCTCCATGGGCACGGACTCTGATGTGTTTGCTAAGTGCGCCTTCTGACACACTCTGATGTGACTTTCATATTATTTTTACATTTGTATCCAGAGAGATGGCTCAATTGAAGCTGGCGGAGCAGATTATAGTGGACAAGGACCATCACTTGCAGCACTCTGAGTACAGGGCAGATGTGGCACAGATGGAGAAAGAGGCGCTGATGGAGGAGCTGGCCACAGTGAGAAGCAGACACAACACCAGCACGACCTCTGCCAATCATGACACTTCACTGCACGACACTCCTGGAGGCACACCCACAAGAGTGAGTACTTCTTTATATATATGTATAATATGTGTATATACATAGTGCAGTATATATATATGTAGAGTATGTAAGTTTGATTTAATTGCTGTTGTTTGTGTGTATGCGAGTTGTAAAATCCTATATTGTTTAGTTAAGAATTTTAGAAAATTTTGCTGATTATCAGTATGTGGTGTGTGTGTGTGTGTGTGTGTGTGAGAGAGCACAGCGTGATTGTGTCCCACTGTAAGCACAACTCCACATTTGTTGTCACTGGGAGAACATTCTACACTAGATAGAGTTGCATTAGCCATTGACGTGCATCCTCTGGGAGGAAACTTAGGGCTCCATAGCTGATGATTTGGCTGAGCGCTCTTGGCCCTTGCTCTGGTTACAGCCGTAAATGTAAAAAGATATGGAATGGAGCTCAAATGAAGCTCGTTTTTAAACAAATTATAAAGAATTGGTTTCTGGTGTCTGGTAAACAAGATGGATTAGGTCTTTCAAAAGTCTAAGATGTGCTTGCGAGGCTGAAGAGCTGTGTGTGTGTGTGTGTGTGTGTGTAGCATTCTGTTGCTAATGCTGTTAGTGTGTCACTATGCTGTTAGGGCATGTAAGATGTTATTCCAGTGACCTCAATGGAACACATGTGATGTACTAGCATGCTAAACCTTGGCATCATTGTCCATGGCATTGAGGGGATTGTCTCCGTCACTCTCGTGCATAATACTTCTCCCCCTGACTTGAATCTCACTCAGTGTTGCTTTGTATTGAGTCCCCTTGTCTTGTCTGTCTGTTAGCTTGAGTGATGGTCATTGGTGTTGCCTTTAGAAAGAGTTCCTTTGGTGCAGATTTCCTTAATTATTTTTCTTCTTTTGCTGCACTGTCACCTTTTGTTTCTTTGCCACTTAGCAGTTACACAAGTGTTTATAAGTAGGTGTGTACAAGTCTGAGAGTTTCAATGTACATGTTATGCTACACAGTGTTGCCATGTGTAAGATAGTGTGTGTGTGTGTGTGTGTGTGTGTGATAGCCTTTTTTGTGTGTGTGTGTGTGTGTGTGTTGGGGGAGGGGTCAAGCTGTAGATGTAGTAGGCATGAGTTTATGGGTATGTCTGTGTGTTCATATATATGTGTGTTTGCATGTGTGGTATACTGTATGTATCTGTATTCACATCTGAAGGCGTGTCTGCGTAGGTGTTACTGTGTGTCCGTGGATTGGGTATGCTCCATGTATAATTCATTTATGACAGCCAACTGAATTAGTTGAGAGTTGCAGAGGCTATGTGTTTCTCTCTTGTGTTTCAAGAGTGAAACTAGTCCGCCATGTTTTCTCTATATTTCTAAGTCTTTACTTTCTGCACATGGCAGGAAAACATGTGTGTGTTTTTTTGTATGAACGGTGCCTCCATGTGTGTATATGTGTATGTGCATGTGTGATGTGTTCAATGTGTCATGGATACTAGGTAGGAACTGGTACAATTTGTTTGTTTTGTTGTTGTTTTAACTTTGGCATTGATATGGTCTCCCGACTTCCCAGACGGTTACTGAATTTGCCACCCGAGCAGGTCTCAATCTTTATCATACACTGCAATGTGGCATCTGTTTTAGTTCAGTGTAATCAATACTTGTGAATGGAGGGTCGTTTAAAAAATGGCCAGCTTCTGTTTGTGCCACTGCTGTCTGACTGCTATGCCATTTGTTAGGAGTGTTGTCCAGTGCTGAGAGAATGAGTATCGAGTTCCACCAGTCATTTTCATTCTAAGTAGTGGCCATAGCTTATGAAATGAAGAATCAAATGTCCATTCATTCATTCATTCATTCATTCATTCACTCACTCACTCGTTCTACAGATGTGCATGTAGATTCCACTTAGCACCCCCTTAGGATATTTCTATACATTCCATTATCTGGAGAAGATGCTGCTGGGGGTAAAGCTATGTATCTTCTACCTTCTTTTTATGTATATGTACACCATTAGTAGGTTCTGGCTCGCTGGGAAGTGTTTTTTCTATTCCCTTCTTAAAAAGGCTAAGAGGTTGTCATTGGAGATCAACCTTGGCAGTAATTAGCCTTTATTAGTCCAGTTATATTTAGCTCTTTCTCCTGTGCAAGTCCTTTTACTACTACAGCTTGTAAATAGAGGGAACGGTGATTCATTACGCTTGTACAGAGCTGTATGATATGCAGTGGAATTCCAATCTCCCCATGCCAAACTTGAACACACACACACATGCCCATGATTCATGGCTGTCAGCGTGAGCAACCAGATTTATTCCTGTCCTGTGTTTATTCATCAGCATGTGCAGGATATTCATGGGGACTGCTTTTGTGTGATCCACTGGCCCAAGTATTGGTCCATGAATGTGATAATAAACAGTGGGATAGTTGGAGCTGCTCAAAGGGGAAAGGTGACACTCAGCTACTGGGGTCACGAGAGCCATGAGGCTCTTCTCTTACTGGTATTGAAAGCTCTTGCCTTTATTAATTTTTTTATTAATTTTATTTGTTTTTTTTCTCAACGGTTATGAGAATCTTATGTTTCCTTGCCTTCCTGCCTGTCTTCCTTAGTGGCTCTTCAATCACCATCCCCCACCCACCCCTTCCCCTTCTTCCCCTCTTTCCCTTTTTTGCCAATGCACTTATTATCTGTGTAGTTGTGTAAGTAAAGATGTTTGTTGAACTTTGTTCACTTTGAAGTGTACCAGATCAGGGTTTGTTGCTGGGAGAAGGGTGTGTGTGTGTGTGTGTGGGGGGGGGGGGGGGGGGGGGGGGGGGGGGGGGGGGGGGGGGGGGGGGGGGGGACATTTGCATTAGATAAACTTTGAAATGTATACACTTGCAGCAATTTACAAATTATCTCATGAGTTCTATTTAGTGTATTTTAACGAGCAATTTGAGTTTCTAGATCCAGACCCTTTCACCCACTGCCCGTATGAATATTTGGATGTCATTGGACAGCCAAACCAGAGCATTCAATTGTAACTGTAGAAAACATTTTGTGTCAACCATTCCATTCAAAGAACATCAGAATTATACCATCAGTCAATATTGAGAAAGCTTCATTAGTGGATGGAGAAAAGGGGGGGTTTAGCTTAAAGGGGAAATCCCCCTTTCCTGTAGCAAACGCTGCAGATGGTGATTCTGGTTTGGCTGCTGCACACATTTGTACAGGAGAGTGTGCTTGTGTCGGTGCCACATGTGTGTGTCATTGCCAATCAAACAGCACATGATCAGAAGCATGTGCACTATTATTAGCATTCACGCTCGTGAGGGCTACAGTCGTCACCTTCACCAGCACTTCTTACACTTCCGCACATGGCGGCTATCCAGCACTTCTTACACCTCCGCACATGGCGGCTATCCAGCACGTATAGTGACGTCAAACACTTCGTCTATTAATAGCAGCATCTTACATGCTCTTGAAAATTTCAGTTTTCCAGAGTTTTTGTTTAGATATAGTTTTCTAGACAAAGCTAATCTGGGCAAGCATAAGGTCTTAAATAGGTCTCCTTCCCACACACACACACACACACACACACACACACACACACACACGTCCTTTCTTACAGGCACGTTTATAATCATGTAAGTAAAAAGCTCGCCCAAGCCCTACCCACTATGTAACTCGCTTGTGTTGAGGTCCAATGCTGTTGAGTGAGCCACGTGCACTAATTGGAAAGATGAGTGCTAGTGGGTTGGTGGCTGGGGCATGTCAACTA
>WLWI01005119.1_pt1 | contig 10987 bp, 9 predicted proteins | sample 6701501 | NCBI WGS metagenome assembly WLWI01 (sample SAMN12718690, study PRJNA515312) | sponge metagenome | isolation source: marine sponge | host: Mycale hentscheli | place: New Zealand: South Island, Marlborough, Capsize Point | collected 2014-11-01
CCCCCCACTCACCCATACTTTTTCCTACGCCACTGTCTTCCACCAATCCCCTATGTCTCTCTCAATTTGAGAAGGCTGACTTAGTCATTATTTGGCATCCCCAAAACTCCCGTAGCTTCTCAAGATGGTTATGCTCACTTTCCGTCACATATATACTGTATATATAATGGCTGGTTATCTGAAATTTGATTTGCTACAGGTGGCCACTTATAATTACCTCATCTATTCACATTAAAATACCTGTATGAAGAATTACCTTGTTTTCTCCAATTAGGACATACTGCCCACTTAACTCTGGAGCTCTTACTGGAGGAATGGAGACAGAGGGATTTCCAAGCCTTCTTGGCTTAGATGGAGTGCAACTACTTCCGCTAATTCCCTTTCGTTTGTACCTCTGGTCTAATTCGTTCATCCACTTATTGACTTCTATAAATATTATATTATTATATGTAATTATAATATACACACACAATACATAATATATGCAAAGGAAGAAAGAAGTTAACTAATAAGGGCGAGAGTTATGCCATGAAAGATAGTTAAGGAACTGATCAAAAGTGGTTGTTTAGTTTAAGCTATTTGACTATATACAGTTACTTACTGTTTGATCTCCATTCATGTTTGTGTAGAATGATAACATCGGAATCTCCATCTGATTCGTCTGTCATGTACTCTTTTGTGAGTTTTTCGAAATGAAGTTTTTCTTCAGGCAAGACTACACTTTTATGTCGAAGAAAAGCCTTCAATATACAAACATGTGTAACATTGTTACATTTTGTACAAGTGTACACTAACCCTTTGTTTGCGCTGATCATTATTTTGATAGTTTTATTCCTTTAGCTGAACCCAAATCACCTTCTTTCACTGTTCTTCGTGAATATTCATATTTACGTTTTACTGCCACTAAAATAGACAATTATAATATAATAACAGTGTATTATTTTGCCAATCTTTTTTTACATTTTATCATGTCCAAAGAATATTCGTTATCTGGGTCACACTGAATTTCTTCAGTAATGCCAAGCACACTTTATAGAGCTAAGAAATTCTTGGGTCACCCTGAAGATAATTTTAAAACCTATGTAGTTTGTCCCAGCTGTCATAAATTGTATACTTTCAGTGAGTGCTGTAAATATGAAAATAGGAAAAAAGTATCTAAAACTTGCACCTTTGTACGATATCCTAGTCATAGTCAAGCTAGAATGAGAAAACCATGCAGTGAAATTCTTTTGAATCAGGCTAAAACTTCTTCTGGTACATTCCACTTAGTTCCATTTAAAGTGCACTGCTACAAAAGTGTAGTAGTAAGTTTGGAACAACTACATAACAAACCTAACATGCATACGTTATGTGAGAAATGGAAAATTACGGAAAGAGATCATGTATTTACTGATATATATGATGGAAGGGTATGGCAGTCTTTTTTGTATGACATGAATGGGCTGCTATTTCTAGCTGCACCTAACAACTATCTATATAGATATATACAATGAATAACCACAATGTTTATAAACTAAATGTTTCTAAAAAAATCAACTTGAGAAAAAAAGAACACTTAGGTCACCAAAACACTTAGAAAAAAATTGGGTTTCTGACTTCTACATCCTTAAATCTATTATAGTAAAGGAAATTAAAGAAAAATTTTGTATTCAAGATATAAAATGATTTACGAGATTCTTAACAATGATGATCAACAAAATTATAATATCAAAGAAATCAAAGCAAATTGTTATAAAAAATATTGCATACTTTGATGGTTGCTGCATATCTATTCTTAACATAGTCAATATTATTAAAACTGCAATAGATGAAATAGTTTGCAAGTATAACTAATTAATTGACAATTTTCCACGACCACACTAAGCACTAGGCTAAGCAATAAACACCATAATGAAGCAAAAATAATTTATGAGCTTTCTAGCATACCCCCAGAATTTGATAGTAGAGGTAGTAATTAGAGCAATATTTTCACTGATTTTGGGAAGGGAAGTTGGATGTAAATGGGGACATCTGTATTATTGCATTAAAACTAACTGAACTGGTGGGTGGGACATGTGACACTAGTTTCTCAGTGACTTCTTTGTGGTACAAATATGTAGCTTTTCTGCATTAATTAATTAAAAGAAATAAAAATTTAACTCCCGTTTAACTTTTTACCAAAAAGTACTCAGCTACTTGAATTTTTTAAAAAGATAATAATTATGTTGAGGGAAGTTTGAAATACTGTGTTAAAAAAACAGTTGTCTTTTTTTTTTTTGATGTAAAGAAATTTTTAATAAAATAACTAAGCAATATTTGACACACAACACACACACACAGTTGTCAACTAAATACACCAACACAGGACTTAAATTATATTTTGTGATTCAGTCATTCTCGGCTGAAAAATAATAATAGGAAATTTTTCTCTTTATAACAGCCAATATTTTAAATTATAACTTAACAAAGTTAAGTTATATTTAAAATATTGGCTGTTAATTTTTCTCTTTATAACAGCCAATATTTTAATTATGACTTAAAAAATATTGGCTGTTAATTTTTCTCTTTATAACAGCCAATATTTTAAATTATAACTTAACAAAGTTAAGTTATATTTAAAATATTGGCTGTTAAAAAGAGAAAAATGTCCTATTATTACTGTATTTTGTTTATGACATCCATATTGGGAAATGTATTATAATGAAGATCGACATTGTAACTTATGACAAACAATGCATTAACCAAGATAATTTACCACAGGCACAATTATGAATAAGACTAAACTACAGAAAGTTTGTAAGATCTAGCTGTGCCCCATAACATTTAGGTTATCTGTATTTCTACGAAAATTCAAAGTCTGAAAATAGGTTGATTGCTACGAGTACGTAGAGATGCTATGAACACAGTCACTTTGATATAAATGGAAGATCTGCAAGAAGTATTTCTATAGATAAGGAATTCTGTTTTATGCATGTAACTAGCTATATAAGTACACTTCAATGTTTGTGATGTTTGCTAGTGGTGTGTTAAAACTACAAGCTAGTGCCTAAATATGTAAGTCATCGCTTTGTGGAATGTGAGAATTTATCATATGAAATTAAAAAAGCGTGGGTCATTTATTGTATTCCTGATTGGGTAAGAATGTGGCATCTAATTAGAATGTATCAGATTTGTCAACTCACAGAGACATCTACAGTGCAGAGGTAAAGAGTTTATTAGTACTGTGACAGTCAATTTGTCAGAGTGTGCAGAAGCTGGTCCTCATTAGAATTAAAGTGCTTATGGTGTAGAAAGAATCTGTATTCAGCAGTAAGGTGTTCACAGCTATTATGTAAAAATACTACTTTACATGCTATTTTACATATTTTTTAACTAACACATGAATAACTATTTTGCAAAAAATATGTTGATATTATGATACTGAGAATGTTTGATAATTCCTGTTTGGAAGCTTTATAACCCATTAGTACAGTATGGCATCTTTATGTCCCAATGTTTGGTCATCATTCAACAACAATATCCTCTGCCTGATTACTACAGGAAATAAGCAGGTAATAAGACTGAGAACACTGCTGGTAAGGAGCTTGGTTATGATCATAATTTATCAGCCGTTTCACTGGAATGGTTGTGTATGAACATATGAACAAAGTGAATGTGTACCATTAAAAATCACACATCAAATGAAGTGCCACATTAGATTTAAAAATAATATAATAATTGATAGCTAACTGTTGAAACCTATGAAGACCCAGCATGTCATCACTATTCCTTGGAGATTCCTGTTCATGCCAAGTAGAGGGAAATTTACTGCATCAAATCAAGATTAGCTCTCTCTGAAACTAAACATGTAATGTCAATTATAAATTCTATTACATCACAGCAATTTCTGAACCAACCATACTTAGTTAAAAACCACAACAATGGGAAATTTCCAGCAACCTCTCAAAGAAATTAAATTGTTTTAGTCTTCCCAGTCAGTATTATGGTTAATTAAAAATAATGATAACTAGCCAGACATGGCCAATGCAACAAATCTTACCATTGTTCTATGCAAAGCAGGGGGTCACCTTGCACCTCTCTGCAGAAGAAGGGTTCTAACCAATGCCTGATGTCAGGGCCACTCTGATGACCGTAGCCAGTTCTACTTGCTGAGAAATTCATTCTGGTGAAGAGGATTTGCTAGCCTCCCCAAGTCCTGCCAACTCAAGTACAGGGTGCTGCTGAATTTAGACATATTCTCTACTGAAAATGTGGTGTAAATTAGTAATTTCATAGAATACATGACCACACATTTTTCTTAAGATTAACCTATCACTCTGCTCAAACTTCTCAAATGCAACTCATACTTCTTACATACAGCTCAAATTTCTGATATAGCTTGTCCTACATGACAATGCTCACACATAGCTCAAAGTCCTTAAAAGCAGTTCAAAATCCTCCCACACTAATTAAATTCTTCACAAAACTCAAAGTCCTCATATAAAACTCAAATTCTTCATGTACAGCGCCGACTTCCCCATATAGCACAAACACCTCACACATCCCTCAAATTCTTAAACATTGAAAAATCTATGTGATCATACCTGTAACTTTTGATGTGCTATCCCTAAAAAATTATATACAGATAACATTTAACTTAGTCACACACCACTTGAAGCATATCTAGGAAAATAAATATGACCTAAACGGAATAGTAAAAGAGTATATTCACAGTGACCTAGAATCTAATTATAAAGACGACAGAGTAAGCGAATGTAATTATGTCTTTAACAGTGTCTGAAAATTTTATTACTAAAAATTCTGGGATAATAATTAGCAGGTTAGACTTTATTTTTCTAAGGTTAAGAGAAAGGTGAAGATAAACAAACATAACAAGCAACAGAAATAATATGTGGTTACTTTAATTTCTTCTGGCTGGTAGAATTATTAGCAGTAACAATGATGCTAGCTAAAAGTTCATCAGTAATTATGTATGCTATGACTCATTTTAACAATTTTACTTCCTAAGCATTCTCTTGGATAAGAGTAACACATTGTTACGACTTTTGTGGTGACATTTGTGGTTCAAAATTTTGAGGTTGTTTAGTGTTAGAGGTGAGGCAAGTTTCTACTGGAGGGGCCAAGCAGAAAGTTTGCTAAGTGGAGGTAAATTTGTTCATTTGGGTGTTAACTATCAGAAGTTCCACTGTGTATGGCTTCAGTCTCATCAGAACACTTGTTAGCTTAGGATCTCTCTTGTCTTTATGATTCTCTTACATTGTATCGTTGTAGGTTCAATTTTAAGCAACGTAAACAATGTTGATGCCTCCCAAGGCAAACAAAGTTATAAAAAATGGCCTTGTATGGTACATTACTATAATATTGGATTTTATGTTCTACAAAATGATGTGAGGTGTTTTCTTTGTAGCCACCAACGAAATTAAAGCCAGAGACATGCTACACCAAATTATTCAGTAGTAGTTCAAACATTGCTTCTGTTAAACGTTTTTGAAAACCGAATTACTTTACTACTATAGAATTTCATTACACCTTGAAAATTTAATGTACTAGTCATGTATAAGGTTTTAATCATTGAACTCTATTTACAACACCATCCACAATGACATTGGAATAGGCGTGGAATACAAGTGACCTAAATTCTCTATGATCATCATAATCATCATCAACACTCCACTGCTGATAACGTTCATATTGTGTACCCCTGCAAAAATATTGACCACTATGCTTTCTTTGTAAATTAAACAGAGTAAGAGTTTTGTTCTTAATTAGTTTGTCTTGATGTGAAATATGCACACTAAACCGCTCAACTGGTCCATCACTACCACATAAAAGAGTTACTGAACCTCCAGCTGATATTTCCACCCAGCTTGGCACCACTATAGTCTTTGGAATAGATGAATTAAAAGCAATAACATAAAACAGAGTAGAAAAGATTGTATCTCCATTAATTTTGTTCCTAGACAAGAATAAAATCCAATGTCACTTCTGCTTAAATTGTGAAGGGTTAATTGTTTTGGACTCTGTAAATGCTTAGGTAATAATGGCTCATATCTACTTATTAGGTCTAAATTTTTGCCAACATACATCCAGTACACAGGTGAAGTGCTGCCACAATAAAATGTTACTGAAGAATTTTCTATAACTTCAATAATATCTGGTACTACTTCAGAATAGGGGACATCTATTTTCCACATTTCGTTAGCACTATTAGAGGCAATGAGTAAACCATACAAAATATGAAAGCATTGCTTTTTATTTTTTTATTTTTTGATCGAACGCTACAATTTCCTCCAGAACTCTAACGTCATTTCAAATTGTAACGTGCCTTACAGTGTGCATGTGCTGTTATTATCATTATCAAACCTCATCGCGTAGGGTTCAGTTGTAGTCCTGCCTGTCTGTCACACTCTGATTTTGGAGATTACGACAGGTCCAGTGAAACGTACCGAGGTTACCGGCGGTTAAAGGGGAAGAGTAGGCAGGTAAAGGGTCGCCCCTGCGCACGCAGGACGGCGGGAAGAGTACAGACGAGGTAAGACCCCGTGTAGTGAGACATAATTGGAAAATAAGAAAAGAGAGTAAGCGAAATAAAATGGAAGAAAAAAACAAGAGGGAGAAAGGCACTAGAGCGTCAGGGAAAGCCACAGCGGAGGCCTGTGGCGAAGAATCCCCCACCCACCGCTACCCTAACTAGAGTGGGGGAGGGCTCAATTCTCCGGCAGCACCACCCATCTGGGGGTGGGGCTCCGTGACCAGGTTTCAGGCGAGCGCAGGGGGGTGTGGCAGCCGCTAAGGGCGTGGCTGCACAGGGACAATCCTTGGGCGCAAGCGCAAGGCTTGCCATAAGTCCCAACAGGACCCCGGCGGAGGCGTGGCTGGGAGGAAATGGAATGAGGCCCAGCCGCGCGCGCACGACTGCAAACCTCCGGCACACACTCACAGGTTAGAAGTAAGGGCAGTGTATAACTTTGCAATTATGGTTTGACTTAACTCTTCACCTCAGAAGGTAACCAGGTGATGTAGTTCTTGCAGACAGAGGTTTTGACATATCTGACTCTGTAGGAGCCATGCAGGCAAGCTTGAGTATTCCAGCTTTCACTAAATGAAAGTCACATATCCATGACAGTAGCAGTATTCCGAACTTTTGCTGGTATTCTTAACTTCCTCATCATGCTGATTATCAACATTAGAAGTAATTGGTCTGGTGTACCATTTACCGATCAACTCAGGCAAAACACAAGTACGATAAAAGGTTACAGCTTTAGACACACAATCATTCCAAAAAATAAGGTTCTTGGAAATGCGTTCAATGTGCATACTGCCTTCATCAGAAAAAGTACATACTACAAAATCACAGTATTCTACATCACAAAGAAACAACTGCGTTTGAACTTGGTAATAGTATGCATGATTAGTATCCAAGCAAATCTCACCAAAAAAATTTTCAGGCAAAATTTTTTGTCGTCCATGGCAAGTTGAATACTATCACCTTTATGACAGAAAGGGCACTTAATTTCTATTACTCCACGACCACAGCAGTCACAACTAACTTTGCCATCTGGTGTAGCACCCATATGACCCCATCGAGTTAATAATCAGGCCAGAATCTAGAAGAATAAAATTGTGATGTTTCTTTCTATAGTCTATAATAGTGCGTTCGGGCTGCTTTTTCATGGGTACAACCCCAAGTGGTGGCTTTAGATTTAAAACGAAATTCGTCTGGATAGCAAATACTTCTAATTAAAGCTTGAGAAGGATTTGAATAATCTGTACGGCATACAGCCTTCATGCGTGATGCAGTTATCCTTCCAGCACGATACTTAAACCATAATTTCGATTGAAACTGAGAAACAGTAGCTTTTTCTATGGCTAATGATTCACTCTAAGTAACAAAAATTTCTACTTCTGTACAGACCTGAAGCAAATCAGTATAGCTCAGACTTTCATATTCTGGCTTACTAAGTGCAGTTAAGGGCGGAGGAAAATCAAGAGAATTGGATACCAGAACATACTTATCAGTATAAGGATTGATTAAAAACAAAATAGCGGGCTTGCTTTCACTCTTACTGAGGCGCTCATAGAAGCAGTCCATTTCCTCACAGAAAGGAATTTTTTTCCTTTTAACCTCAACTGTCTCCAGTGTAGAACTGGTCTCACCCACATTGTTAATCATATCATCCAATTTTCGTTTCTTACTTGCAGCAGAAGTAAAATCAATATCTGCTATTGGAAGATACTCCACATTAGCAGAAAAGGAGGGCAAAATCCACTTACATGATTGTAGAGTGCACTTTCCTTCCCTTGTATGCGAAAAAGTGCTTCCAAATAAAACAATACTGCAGCCACATGTGTGCAGGCTTCTCCCAATCCTGCCATACAAATACAGTGTCCACAACAGATTTCACCAGTTTTATCAATAATAATCCAGCAGGCTAATGGGGTTGCAGAAAACTTTTGAGAATGCCTCACTTAACCAAATGAACTTAATAATAATAATGAATAACAAAATTGAATAATATAACTTACTCTGCCTTTCACAATGTACTTGCTTTTATCTGCTACATCCAAAACCTTCACTTCCTTGATCCGCATCCACTTGTAAACTGATTATGTGCTTCAATGGATTAAGCATAAATATACAATTTATTACTATAGCCGAGTCATTATTAAAAAGTGTGGTATTATTTTGAAATAAAACAGCAGTGGAAAACTGAAATAATGATCCGATTGGTTACAGCAATCTCTTCGTGACCTTGCCTCACCTTTTTACCCGCTAGGTGATGTCCCTGCGGAATTCCAGGGTACCGCTATTTAGCAGCGGTAAGAAAAGTATGAATAATAGCAGAACCGGGATGAAAATTTTCTTTGACGGAAACATAATACAAGATTGTGATTTTCTGAGCTGCAGAAATGAACTATTATCTTTGGCTATAGTATTAACATAATGATAACACAGAAATCTGTGATATTTTTTATTAATAGCACTGGTGCAGCAAATAGAAATGTCACGCGGCTTCGACGCGAGAAAATTTTCTCACTAAATATCTCGACTAATGAAAATGGTACATGGAAACGCTGTCTTCATAAGAGAAGAAGCTAAACTAGCCAGAAACACTCACCTGTATACATTTTCAACGAGAAACTTCACTTCTTTCAACTCCGTTAACTTCCCCGGAGTGGCTGCACCGCTGGCTGTAGAAATTAATTGCTCACGTGATTATGGCGTGACGCTAGGGGGCGTTGCCCGTAAAAGCTAGTACCTACGCGGAGTTGAAAGCTTCGCTTTTTCTCAACGAATAGCCCGAAATTAAAAAAAAGTAGCACTATAAAAGGTCTTAAATCTGAGTAAGTTCATACTTAAATCAACTATTAATTGTCAGTAATCTCCAAAATCAGAGCGTGACAGACAAACAGACAGACAGACAGACAGACAAACAGTCAGGACGCCTGCTGCTATAACCCTCTCGCGCATGCGCTGAGGGTAAATAAAACCAAACAAACTGGGGTGACAAGCCTGAGTATAGCAATATCCGTCAAAGGATCTTGTGCAATCGAAGAGAGGTTGTGAAAACGGTGAGAGGGCTAAACTCACAGCCACAAGCAGGAGTAAATACAATTGAGGGGAAGGCCAGTAAAAATGGAGATTGGAAAGTGGCTCTTACTCTTAGCACTGTTCTCTGGCAATGGTGAATTCACTAATTTATAATAGTTATTATAATTAGTCAATGTAGAAAACTATTTTCTCAGTAATGACTATCACAGCTAGTTTTTTCCATAATTGTTATGTGTGTGAGTATAATAATATTTATGTGTAAGAGGAGGAAGGGACAAGATCTTTATAATATACCAAACACGTTGGCAAACACTCAGGCAAAGTCAGCTTGATAAGCTTGTCATGATAGTATATAAGGTAAAAAAAACATTTCAAAGAATTTAGCATAATTGAAAAACTGGGACAGATTGTACGCACTGACCGACATGTCTACTTCGTAAGGATAATCTTTTGAGCCGATGCATGATAGTTTTTCATTGTTATCAAACACAGAGGAAGGTAATGTGGAATTGAAACGGATTGTTAATATAATCATCAACTACTAATAGCGTATTTTGCAATCAATAGTAGCTAGTGGAATTATTACATATTCTATAAACAGGGTTGGATCCAGGAATTGTTTATAAGACCAGGAGTATTTGACTAAATAGAATAATTGGCAATTATGATTTAGCATATATTGAAAAACCACTTCATTGCATAAAACTGAAGCATTGAAATAACGTTATAATACACTAGCAAATACCCCGCTACACAGCGGTGCTTGACGTATTGCAAAATAAGAATCTTGCTCAGTTATCATTCTCTACTATTGGTTAAAATTGCATAAGTTTCCCTCTCCTGTTCTCTCTTTTTTTTAACTATCTCTTCTTTCTCTTGTCCCCCACCTTTCCTTTCTTCAGATCTTTCTTCTTGAGTATGGAGACGCTTTTCATTTGTCAACCTCTCCTGCTTCTGAATCTCTCTGTCTTACAATCACAATTGTGGAATAAAGCTTTGCGAAATTTAGCCTTCTTTTTCGTACATTCATATTCCTTCTCAAAACTGACGCGGCCTATACTCGTGGATTCCACTGCTTTTTAGGTACAATTAATCACCAGTCTTTTTTGCCTTCTCTTCCATTCTTTTTTAAACTTACGCCACCTTACCTCGCCGATTCCACCGGCTTTTTAGTTACAATTATCTCCTTTTGCCTTCTCTTCTGTGTAAACTATGCCGTCTTTCCTCGGCTATTAATCACTTTCTACTGAATAAGACAACACTGTACCCATTTGTGCAATGATGATACTTTACCAAACTGTTTAGGCTCATGAATTATTCATGAATACTGTGGCATCTTACCACAGACTATTTGGACTTCTTTGATATCACCATTGTTGTGTCTATGTCTTATCTGTGCTCCACCCCTATGTATACTTTGGTTTTGTGTCAATGGCATGTCATCATTCTTATATC
>WLWI01005120.1_pt1 | contig 10986 bp, 6 predicted proteins | sample 6701501 | NCBI WGS metagenome assembly WLWI01 (sample SAMN12718690, study PRJNA515312) | sponge metagenome | isolation source: marine sponge | host: Mycale hentscheli | place: New Zealand: South Island, Marlborough, Capsize Point | collected 2014-11-01
TCCAGAAGCTGCCAGAGCTTGCAGTGAACTAATCAAGTGTGGGTGCAAATCCAGCCGAGGCTGTACAAGTTGTAAATGCAAGAAAGCTGGACTACAGTGCACTAACTTATGTACTTGCAGATGTGAAATATGATGAATTTTAAACTTCCAAAAGCCTAATATTAAATTTCGCCTTATTTTATAAATTGTCGCGTTTGTTTAATAGTTGCGCGTCCTTATATGCCAAAATATTTGCTGAAAATTTTGGAGCCGGTCAATTTCATAATGTACACAATAAAACCTACCTTTGTGCAAAATTTGGTACTTTTGTCCGCTCCGTAAACATTTTTTCCCTAACAGCCATGACTAGTACAGCTTATTCAAATTCTATTTGTCAGATGCTGCAATCAAAATTATGTACTATCTAAAGTTTGTAGCAATAAATAATTGCATTTGGACAGATCTTATTTTAGAAATATTCCTGCGTACTAATTAATTTTATAGTCCTATAAATATTACTTACATAAATAAGTATAACAAAACTCGACAGTTTTTAAAAACAACAAGAACAAATAAGTGCATTGTATTAGTTAAAAGTTAATAAACACTTGAATCTACACAGCCAATTGCTAATTATAAAAAGTATAGATACATAAATTAGTAGTGCTAACCTTGACATCACAAATGACTATGTTTTCAAAACCTCTCACATCTGGATAGTACAGGAGCGTGCCAACACGATAATGAAGAAACCAAAGGGCACTTGTTAAGTCTGATATATCAATATTTAAACTTTCTGCAATCTCACTGCATTCTTCAAGTGTCATTATGCGCTTTCCTTTTGATCGCAAAACAATGTTGAACATCAACCAGGAGCAAGGAATGTGAACTTTACCTAGATTCTTCTTAATGCAATTCTCAAAAGTTTGTCTTGCTTTATTGATTTCCTCTACAGTTCCTTTCTTGTTGTCCAGTGCTAATGTCAGGAATTCTTCTGAGGCATACTCGACAATGTCTTGGTGGTAAAATTCTGTCTGCTCAATTTTCTTTCTAAGAATCTGATCTCGTTTTTTAAATTGTGACACGGACACTTTGTCTCTAAATGTTCCCACAAACATAGCTTTAGTAACTATCTCAGCTTTCTCCAAGTCAGCATCAGAGGCTTGATTTGAGGTCAATTTGTCACTTGTATTCTTCATGCACGCTATACTAGCTAGAGTTTGAAAGGTGACTTCTTCTAGAGTTACTATAGAGTCTTCTTTCTCAGTAGAAACTCCATCTTCATTGGTGCAATACATTTTAAACACACAGTCCCAGGAATCAGTGAGTCGACTGAAAATAAGATGTAAAGAAGCCCCCATTAGAAAGCGAGACATGAGGTCTAGAAATTCAGTTTGGCCTCCATGATCAGTTGTTATCAAGTATATAGTGTCTTTCAGTAAATACTTTACTTTCTCTTCATTGTGTTCTGCTGCAGCTTCAATATAAGCGGGATAAATTTCAGCTACATTGATGACATGTGATTCTTTTAGCTTGTCTTCATCGTCAGAAGTTGCTGATGTTTCAGCCGGTGTTCTTATATCTTCTACAGTTGTATTTAAAGACATTTCCTTAGCACCATTTGAAGATTGGGCATCTATAACTTCTTCAGCTGCTGATACATCTAGTTTGATTTGGAATTTTGGTTTGGCATCTGCATAAAATGATCAATCAAATTCAATTATTGTTCCATTCAATTTATTAAACATAATGATTATATTTTTTAACTGTAACAGTAAATTTTGATGAGTTTATCGGCTTTCATTTAACTTAGCTCATTTATGCTAAATTACTATTACCTATTGTTATATAAAGTTATAACATTTCAGAAATTTAACCCATCATTATAACTTAAGCATAATCGAAAATGTGTTATACTTTTACTGCAGGTTTATATAGCATTATTTATTGTCTAATACTATTTCTTGTACTCATCAAGTTGTTGTAAGAGTACTATGCGTTACAAAGTCCTTATAAAGAAACTATTGTTTGTAGAAGTAAATTGCTGATGTCATATTCATATTATTAAACTTTAATAATATTCATAGTGAAGAACTTAAATTATATAATTCAAAACACTAATAATGAATAGAATCCCCATCAGCTTAAATGCACACATCAAAATAGGTGGACTATATTAACAATCAAATACAACTAAATGATATAATTTGACTGTGATCAAGAGAAATGTGTTCTGCTAACAATCAAAAACTTTAATTAAATTTGCAGCTATGAATGATAAAATTTAGGTGTTAATATTAAAGCCTGCAGCTTTATTAAAGTTTTGTACAAGTTCTACTTACTTTCTACAGCTTCTTGTATAACCTCATTAAGAATTGAAGTTTCACCAACAATGTCTTTCTTGGTCCAGTGCCCCTGCTGTGCAAATCCAAAGGACTTACTGATACTCTGAATAAATAGCTGCCTTCTCTCAGCTACTCCAGTGCTTGGCTCATTAATTTTCATGTTAGATTGATCAATGTTTATAAAATCTCCAAGTAGTCGATGTAGAGTTGAACTTTTACCAGATCTTGGAAGACCAACAAAATTCATTCGTCCTACACATAGGTCCACACATGTCTGTTTTTGTATGGCTTCTTGACAGGCTTTCTCCATTTCCTTATCTAGGTGTTTATTTAATACAATAAGAACATATGATATGACTTTGAAAAGTTTTATTACTAATTTCTCTACATATTACAAGCAGTCTACCTAATTAAACTATTAGCAAATGCTAGTCTCGGATTTGTGATAGGTGAAACATAAGGGTTACAGATGTGTAATATTTGGATCCTAAATTGGCTTGTCAGAAGCAAAACAGAATAATAACGAAAACAAGTTCTCCCTGAATTGATTATATTCTATTGACAAGCAGACAGACATGTATACCATTTAACTGACTCCAACAAGCAGATAAAAAATCAAACAGATAAACAAATAGACAAGCAGACAGAATTGCTTACCAATAAACTGACTAACAAACAAGAAAACATAGCAACAAACAGATAATCAAATAGATAAAGTCAAAGACAGTCACTAAAAAAAGTGATTACCCATATGCTAATAATGAAGATTTCAAAAAGTTGTACAATAATGTTGTGGCTTCATCTGCACCTAACTCTATATCTGTAGTAGTCATGCCATTGTTATATAATACTTGAGATTTAAATTTTTTACCGTCCACTAAATACAAGACATGTCTTATAGTAATTATTACCACAAACAAACAGAAAAGGTAAAGAAATTAATCTAAAAAATCTCAATCAAACCTTAGCATTTGTATTTATGATTACTTCATTGACAGTTTTATAAAGAAACAAAATCAAATGCATTGTATCGACAAATATCTTAAACAATGCCACTAGCTTTGCAGTTATTTATATTGTGTATGTAATTAGAATATAGTATCTTTCTGAACAGAATCATCTGATTAAATCTTAACTACATATTACGTATGTGTATTGTTGAAAATATTACCCTCAGTTTCAACAATGTGATATGAAAGTATTCGCGATGCATGTTCAAAATGAGCAAAAAGACTAAAATGAATCATTTTGAAACACATAACTATGATAAATACTCAATTCGATTTAACCAGTCCATAAATTACAACCTTAATCTGCAATCTTACTCTTTAGTAATTTCTTTTCTGTTAGTCTATCTTTATCTCTCAACTCTGAAGAGTGAATAATTTCTGATACATTCCATTTGGTAGAAGTTGCTGAAAGTTGTACTTTTTCTATAAATTCAAACAAATTATATACAAATAAATACTATAAATACAGATGAAGAACATAGAAAGTATGAATAGAGGCAAGTGGCCTGGGTTTAAATCCCAAACATTTTTTTTCTGTATTGTTAACATTTGAAAGAGAGAATATATCTAATGAGAAAATATAATAATATATATTCTTTTTCTTTACATAACTTATCATAATCTGTATCCATTCTTTCACATCTGGGCAAAGTTTAAACGTAACACGTCCATGTATAAGTATGCTAATTATTTTGCAATAGTTTATAGTTGAAAATCCATTTTCTAATAGTCGAGTAGATTAGATCTCTGGGCACTATAGAGCATTTTCAACATAGCGTACTTTGGAAACGCTACTTGATAAACAGAATCCTTTGATTTAGTATTCTTACCCATCTTGGAAATTTGATTGCTTTCCAAATAATAACTAAAACTTATATTTAATTCTTAAAGGTGTTTTTTTTTCAAAACAGCTAAAATGGGTAGGCTTACTATTTATCTTATAGCAAGCTAAGTGCATAACCAAAAAAGCAACAAAAATATCAGTTGGCTCACCAAAGATAACTCGTGAGATGATATTACCCCTTCCACTAATTAAATTGTTCAATTAAAAAGTTCTAATTGTTTTATGTTCTAATATTTATCACATTAAAGCTTTAATAAAGTTTAAACCAATACTACCAATTGAAAGAGCATTGTTATCCTTCAGTATGATTATAATGTGCACGAAACATTTAGAAATAAGTAGCTATTAAGTTAACTATTAATTAAAGTCACGTTATGAACTAGCTTTGCAGTAAAAGTGCTCAAAGAAGTATCTCTTTATCTCAAACAAATTGGTTGAAGTTCATCACAATTGCTAGAAAAGATGGTGGAATTAATAATTACAATTAATTGAAATTTCATCGAAACACTCAAACTCTTGTTCATCACTAGATATTATATTTACATTCCATTCCAAGTCACCTCTTTTACTAACCACTGAACGACAATGCTCACTATTGGAGAAATATATTTCACTGTCAAAAGTACAAGATTCTATAGCTCCTGCAGAAGCATGTCCACACTGTAAAAAGCGCACACTTTTAAGCCTTATCAAGCATGGTGTGCTATCACTCTAATTATAAGAAGTGTGTTGAGCACACTATAATACAAGTGTGCTCACAAAGTAGTGTGCAGGACACACATTTGTTATGAATCTAAAGGTGGCAGAGTGTGTTAGAGTGAGAAAATTAAAGCTATAAGAGTTTACTTTTATCAGCTCAACTGTGTCTAGCATTTAGATAAGGAACACCTATTTGAATTATACACAAAAATTTTGCCTAATTACAAAAAAAAAGCCAGGGAATGCGGTATATTTATTGTGAATATATTTATATTATATTGATTGCAAGTTTTGATTTGGCATCTTCACCTGATCATAATGAATGAGGGAAGAATCATTTAATTAGAATAAATCATTTAATTAGCATATATTTATAGTTTAACTTGTTCATCTGATCATGGAGAAGGAGAGAAAATGTCCATAAAATTTATTAACCGATTATCGCCTAAAATTAAATTCGTGATTACTCACGCATGCTCCGGAATTGTTTACAAGAAACGAGGCGTGGGTCCTAGAATGCTAGAAGCTTTTTCTTGTCTGGAGGCGATATGCTGCGAGGAAGACGGCGGCGATCTATTAGCAAGTTGGAGCTAAAGCTCTTTTCTACCCGCAGGCTAAGTTTTATTTGATTTCCACGCGTTTGAAGCCAAGTGCGCACTCATTGGAGACTACAAGTTTGAAAGTAAGTCTGCCATTGTTAGCAGCAGCGATGTAAATGTTTAGGCTAAACCTTGTGTTTAGATAGCTAAATATTGTTGTTTTAAATGTTCACTAGCTACTTGCTTTAAAATAATTTTGTAACTGTTGATTTTGATTGTATTTTTTCGTTGTTGTTGTAACCAAATACTTCGATATTATAATGCATAACTAAGAATAAAATGAAATTGATAATATAAAGAATGTTGTGGTTGTAACTTAAAATTTTCTCTGGTGATATTTTATGTAGCAATCAGATGGAAGTACACGGTGACAAAGCCACACCCCATAATCACCACAGTACCATGATGTGTCTGTTCTTTGTTGTTATCTTGGCAAAGGACACAACTCCCTCTCTTGGTACCTGAAGAGACTTTCTTCTTTGGATAGTGAAGGCATGACAGTTACAAGTTTGTTTTCCTTCCATGCAGATGCTGCTATGTTGTTAGACTGTACAGTGTTGATATCTCCACTAATTATGAATTATATTAATATTCTAGAGCATATTAGAGAATATAATTTATACGTAATTTACCTGTTCTTCAATTTTGTTTTTTTTAGAATGTTTGGAAAACCTTTACCATTAGATCTTGCAGTGCCACAACTGTAAAGGCCCAACTTGTAGAGATCATCAAGCAGTCTGTATGATGTGAAGAAGTTGTCAAAGAAAACATATCGCCAAGTGTTGTGGAAATCTTTGGTGAGTTCTTTGACAACACTTGCTCCTAACCCATGTTCAATTTGATCTTTCTTCCCTGTGTATACGTCCAGCCTGCAGAAGTACCCATTGGAGCTGTCCCCCAAGACCCAAACCTTCATTCCACTCCTGATAGGTTTCTTGGGCATATATTGTTTCAAAGATGAGCGCCCTTGGAACTTGATCATTGCTTCATCCACAGCTACTTCCTTGCCTTGGTTGTACAGGGACTTGAATTTCCCACAGAGGTAGTTCAGCAGTGGGCGCACTTTTCCAATCCTGTCGTAGTTTGGATCAGTACGAGGAGCCAGAGTGGAGTTGCTCACGAAATACAGATGCCTTGATATTTCTAAATATCTATCTCTTGAAATCCTATCGCTAATAGGACTGTAGTGGTAAATAGGGTCCTTTCTCTAATAGTCGTTGACAGATAGCTTCGGGTTTAGACCCATTAGAAACTTGAACCCCAAGTATGCATACATCTCCTGCACTGAAACGTCCAACCATTTCGTCAATTTCTCTGGGGGAATCACTTCTCTTGCATATTTATTAGTTTCATCTGTAATCATGGTCATAAGTTTTGAAGTAAAAAAAATTGAAAAATTTCTTTGAATGTTTCTGGTATAGGAACAGTGGGACCAGGAGAAGATGTGTCAGAAAAGGAGTGTAGAGCTGGAACTGACAATGCTTCCTTCTATACGGGTTTTGAAGGTGATGCCTCCTGGCTTGATGATTCCTCTTCCCCATCAGAATCCATCTCATGGGCATCTTCAATCACAGGAGAAGTGTGAGGAAGCAAGTCTGTATTCTGGGAGGAGGATGCAGTGATAGGTGGGTCTTCCAGTGGTTGGGGTAGTTCATCAACTTCTATGCAATTATCATTGTGAATGAACAAAAATTAAGCTAAAAAAACAAACAAACAAAACACTTGCCCTCTATCTCCATCTCTTCCAGGTCATAAAATTCTTCGTCACTGCCCTCCATGAAGAATTCTTGGCCATCGATTTCTTCACCTAGGAAGTCTTCCTCTCCAAGTTCCTCTGAATCAAGGAAGGCCAATACTTGATCTGTAGTGTACCTCTCAACAGTCATTGTCCAAGTCTTGTTATTTTTTATTGATAATTATACATAAGTATTTGCTTGATATAATTGTCAATTATTTATGTATTATTTTTTTAACTTTGATTTTTTTCTTTATACACTTACTGTGCGACTATTTCAAGCAACAAATACTGTATTTTTTCTATGGTAAGGGTCATTAAAAACTAATCCCCTGTATACTTACGTGCAAGGAGAAACGACACAGCGTAGTGAAAGGTCCAGAATCGCTTGCGATTGCGGCTGACAATCAATAGAAGCGGGTGCAATGGCGATTACGCAAAAATTCGTAACCCACGCTGTGAAACACCTTCGCATTTCACGCAGAAACTCGTAATTCGGCGATAATCGGTTAAACATTTTTTTTATAGTCTGACATTTCCATTTGATCATTACAAAAAAATTCAATTTTTATTTTTAATTGGCAATTATACGATTAAGTATGACTCAGAATAATTTGAAATAAAGAAAATGCAAAGAATTACACATTACAGTAATGAAATTATGAATATATAAATGGAAATGTCATTTTTCTATCATACTGTGGATATCTACCTCCAGAATCGCTTTATTAGCATATTTTTATGGTTCGATCTTCACCTGATCATATCTAAGGAGGGGAACTTGTCCAGAATCACTTAATTAGCATATTTTACGATTCAACATCTTCGACTGATCATATCGAAGGAGGGGAACTTGTCCAGAATCACTTAATTAGCATATTTTTATGGTTCGATATCTTCACCTGATCATATCTAAGGAGAGGAACTTGTCCAGAATCACTTAATTAGCATATTTTACGATTCAACATCTTCGACTGATCATATCGAAGAAGGGGAACTTGTCCAGAATCACTTAATTAGCATATTTTTATGGTTCGATATCTTCACCTGATCATATCTAAGGGGGGGAACTTGTCCAGAATCACTTAATTAGCATATTTTACGATTCAACATCTTCGACTGATCACATCTAAGGAGGGGAACTTGTCCAGAATCACATAATTAGCATATTTTATGGTTCGACATCTTTGACTAATCATATCTAAGGAGGGGAACTTGTCCAGAATCACACAATTAGCATATTTTATGGTTCGACATCTTCACCTGATCATATCTAAGGAGAGGAACTTGTCCAGAATCACTTAATTAACATATTTTACGATTCCACATCTTCGACTGATCATATCTAAGGTGAGGAACTTGTCCAGAATCACATAATTAGCATATTTTATGGTTCGGCATCTTCACCTGATCATATCGAAGTAGTAGAATTTGTCCAGAATCTCTTAATTAGCATATTTTATGGTTCGACATCTTCACCTGATCATATCTATGAAGGGGAACTTGTCCAGAATCACACAATTAGCATATTTTATGGTTCGACATCTTCACCTGATCATATCTATGGAGGGGAACTTGTCCAGAATCTCTTAATTAGCATATTTTATGGTTCGACATCTTCACCTGATCATATCTATGGAGGGGAACTTGTCCAGAATCACACAATTAGCATATTTTATGGTTCGACATTTTCGACTGATCATATTTAAGGAGTGGAATTTGTCCAGAATCACTTAATTAGCATAATTTATGGTTCGGCATCTTCACCTGATCATATCGAAGGAGTAGAATTTGTCCAGAATCGCTTAATTAGCATATTTTATGGTTCGACATCTTCACCTGATCATATCTAAGGAGGGGAACTCGTCCAGAATCACGTAATTAGCATATTTTACGGTTCGACATCTTCGTCTGATCCTATTAAAGAAGGGCTACTAGTCCAGAATTACATAATTAGCATATTTTACGGTTCGACATCTTCGCCTGATCCTATTAAAGGAGGGCAACTTGTCCAGAATCACTTAATTAGCATATTTTATGGTTCGATATCTTCACCTGATCATATCTAAGGAGAGGAACTTGTCCAGAATCACTTAATTAGCATATTTTACGATTCAACATCTTCGACTGATCATATCGAAGGAGGGGAACTTGTCCAGAATCACTTAATTGGCATATTTTTATGGTTCGATATCTTCACCTGATCATATCTAAGGAGAGGAACTTGTCCAGAATCACTTAATTAGCATATTTTACGATTCAACATCTTCGACTGATCATATCGAAGGAGGGAAACTTGTCCAGAATCACTTAATTAGCATATTTTTATGGTTCGATATCTTCACCTGATCATATCTAACGGGGGAACTTGTCCAGAATCACTTAATTAGCATATTTTACGATTCAACATCTTCACCTGATCATATCTAAGGAGGGGAACTTGTCCAGAATCACACAATTAGCATATTTTTATGGTTCGATATCTTCACCTGATCATATCTAAGGAGGGGAACTTGTCCAGAATCACTTAATTAGCATATTTTACGATTCAACATCTTCGACTGATCATATCTAAGGAGAGGAACTTGTCCAGAATCTCTTAATTAGCATATTTTATGGTTCGACATCTTCACCTGATCATATCTAAGGAGGGGAACTTGTCCGGAATCAAATAATTATCATATTTTATGGTTCGGCATCTTCACCTGATCATATCGAAGGAGGAGAACTTGTCCAGAATCACTTTATTAGCATATTTTAAAGTTTGGCATCTTCACCTGATCATATTGAAGGAGGAGAACTTGTTCAGAATCACTTAATTAGCATATTTTGTGGTTCGGCATCTTCACCTGATCTTATTAAAGGAGGGAAACTTATTTTATGGTTTGGCATCTTCACCTGATCATATTAAAGGAGGAGAACCTGTCCAGAATCACTTAATTAGCATATTTTATGATTTGACATCTTTGCCTGATTATATTGAAGGAAGGTAACTTGTCCACAATCACTTAATTAGCATTTTTTATAGTTTGGCATCTTCACCTGATCATATCGAAGGAGGAGAACTTGTCCAGAATCACTTAATTAGCATATTTTATGGTTTGGCATCTTCACCTGATCTTATTAAAGGAGGGGAACTTATTTTATGGTTTGGCATCTTCACCTGATCATATTAAAGGAGGAGAACTTGTCCAGAATCACTTAATTAGCATATTTTATGGTTTGGCATCTTCGCCTGATCTTATTAAAGGAGGGGAACTTATTTTATGGTTCGACATCTTCTCCTGATCATATTGAAGGAGGGGAACTTGTCCAAAAATCACTTAAGTAGCATATTTTATGGTTTGGCATCTTCACCTGATCATATCTGAGGAGGGGAACTTGTCCAGAATGACTTAATTAGCATATTTTATAGTTCGGCATCTTCACCTGATTCATATTGAAGGAGGGAAACTTGTCCAGAATCACTTAATTAGCATATTTTATGGTTTGGCATCTTTACCTGATCATATCGAAGGAGGGGAATTTGTACAGAATCACTTAATTAGCGGTTTGGCATCTTCACCTGATCATATCGAAGGAGTGGAACTTGTTCAGAATCTCTTAATAAGCATATTTCAATGTTTGGCATCTTCTCCTGATCATATTGAATGAGGGAAACTTGTCCAGAATCACTTAATTAGCATATTTTATAGTTGGACGTGTTTAGTGGACTAAAATTTAATGAGAGAAACTGCCGGGGGGGGGGGGGGGGGGGGGGGGGGGGGGGGGGGGG
>WLWI01005121.1_pt1 | contig 10984 bp, 8 predicted proteins | sample 6701501 | NCBI WGS metagenome assembly WLWI01 (sample SAMN12718690, study PRJNA515312) | sponge metagenome | isolation source: marine sponge | host: Mycale hentscheli | place: New Zealand: South Island, Marlborough, Capsize Point | collected 2014-11-01
TTTGCTGCACTTCAGGCCATGTATCTGGTATTACTTCTGGTTCAGACTGGTATCTATCAGAAAGATGCTTTTTATGCTCATCAACTGGGGTCTCGATAGATATAGTTACTGAATTGGAGGAAATTTGGCCATTTAATTTGCAAGTATAAGTTGCTTCTGCAGTGATATCACTTATAGTAGTACAAATAATATAATTGTGTTCTTTAGAAAGCTCAATCCCATCTTTGAACCATTCAATCCTATTGGTATCACCATAAACATCATTTGCTGTAACTTCCAGCAAAATGGCCACATCACAATTATTAAGAGCAATTTTGCCTCTGCATCCAATAATAATTACTTCTTTCCCTTTCTGATCAGTCTTCATTTTGTAGTCATCATCATAGTGTAAATCCACATCACTGTAAACTCGAACAAAATTTCGCACTTTAAGTTCTAATTCCGAAGCCAATCTGCCTAATCCAACTGACGTACAACCAAGTGCATCTTTTAACTCTTTCAAAGTTGCTTTTCTTGACATCAACCATCTTTCCAAAAGATAATAAAGGCATGCATCAAAATCACTATTATACTTGAGCTTAATCTTTTGAAGTACTGTGTTTTCGAGTAAAATTCTTCCAATGTTTTCCCATTTATGTGAATGGTCACTAAGGCATTTGAATAAAAAAGTTAGATGTTGCTCATTTAACAATATAGTATAATTGGATTTTTTTTGTGAAAATTTCCCCGGTTTCTTTTTAAAATACGCCAATAATTCATCTAATCCTTCCTGTTGTATTAAAGGATGATTTAGGAACCTCAGAATATGCTCATAAGCTCCTCGCATTGGGGAAAATACTCTTTTAAAAATTTGATAAATTAGGTATTTGCACTGAAGTTTGTAGGGCACTTTCTGGTACATAATTTGCATGTTTTGTAAAACTTTCACATTGATCACTGATGTTTCTTCTGCAGCCTCTGCTACATTTGTCAAACATACTTTTTTATCTTTTGTTAACATATTTCTTTCAAAAAATTTAAAGAAATTGATTAACTTTGAAGAATTACTTAAAAACCTGCCTGGTATATCTAAAAATAAATAAATAAATAAATAATATTCATTGCAAAGTAATACAAAAAGTGTCAATTCATTGCGAATACCCTCCAAATTTCTATGATTAAGTGTACTAAAAGTTTTGGTGAGACCAAAAGGGACAGGGAAAATACATCTAAATTAATTAAGTTTGTGACAAGTACATGTATATATAAGTATGTAAGCAATTACAATGTATACACAACATAATGGATGTTTCTAACTATACATAACTTGCATAGCTCACATTAAACATTATAGCATTAAGAGTGCTGGCACATTGCCCCCTTAGCCACTCATGCAACACACACAAAATCAAATAGGCTGATGGAAGATTAACTCATGTTCTGGTATTTACACATTTTTCCATTTTATAATGTTCATTATCTTCATTGTCGCAGTCTCCACGCTCCAACAACATGAATTTCCAATCCCACCCCTCCAACCATTTTCAGCAAAGATTGAAGACTAGAACTTTCATTCACACTCACTCATTTGTTCTACCCTTTACTAATTTAACCTTAATGTTATTCATGAGTTTGGCTACCCAATGCTATGTATCATCTAGCATTCGTTTATATTCTGTAGTTGTTATGCAAGTTATGATGCCTTTTTTGAGCCAATAGTATTGACTGAGAATTAGGGTAGAGCCTCCCATGGCTACACTCAGGGTGGTTCTACCATGACAGCCTAATATCCATCTCACTGATTCTGAAATAGTTTGTGCTGCTGCTCAGATTCCACCTTAAGGTTTAGAATCTGGTAAGGAAGGAATCTGGTCCTTTGGGGTGAGTTGACTCGGAGCACCTTTGCTCTGCGGACCCCTTTCCAAGACCAACAAAGTGAGCAGGAAGTTACGCCCCCAACTCTCACATTCGTGTTCTCCACGAGGCAGGCTAGAGCAAAATTGGTAGCACTTGCTGGGCTAAAAATGTGATAATTCTGTCTAGTGCTATCTATACTTAATTCATGATCCTTCAGTTTTTTTAGTGCACTTGAGAAAACTAACGAACTCTAACCAAAGGCATCTCTCTAATTGTTCCATTGCTGCCATGTTGTTTTCCTGCGCCAATTGAAGCTTAAGGTGAAATGACGTTTACCTGTCAAATAAAAACAACTTATTTTGCGGTGGTGCGTGTGGGGACACCCACTCAGCCGGATGGAGGTGAGAGGGATCTACGTCCTCAAGAGCAAACTTGAAAAGAGCCAGGCACATGCCTTTGGATTAATTAAACAGTTTTGTGCATTTGTATGTTTTGAGTGTTAATTAGTGTGTGCCCTTACATGTTTTTATAAGTCATGGTGTCAGTTTTGTTTGTTGGCCAATCAGATTTGAGAGTGTGGGTGAGACATAGGGTTTTATATACTATGGCCTATTTCACCCACCTCAGACTTTTGTACAGTGAGGTTTTTAGAATTAAAGACATTGATTCCAAGTCTGGTGAATCTTGGTTTGCGCAACTGGGGGAACAACCAGCTTGCGGTGGAACATCCTTCAACAGCCTGTGCATTCTCCCTGGTGGCAGCGGGGATGCTACTTGTAGCTCCTTGGTATTCTGAGGACAGAGATCATGGAGCCAAGAATCCCCGACGACCCCACAGTGTGCAATAAATAGAACTTCATGACATTAAAAGTATTATTTAACAAGTATATACTGTTGGAGTATACTGGAAGTTGGTTTAGCCACTCAAGTTTAAGTATCAGGTTAGACATCAAATTTTATTTGTAGACAAAAACTAATTTTCTATACTAACGCAGATAATTCCTGTCTCTTGTGTATAGGTGACGTTGTAATTGAAACTATTGGCTTAAGGATAAATCTAAACAAACAAACAAACAAAAAACGAAACTAGCAATAAAACATTTAAAAAGTAAAAAATAGAGATTTAGAGCTAGAAACGAGAGAAGCCGTAGTCTCCTCTCTTTTGTAGAATATTGTTCATGTTGTACATTAAAGTGTATTTAAAATATAGAGCTGCATCTCTGTACAAAGTTTAAAGCCATTCTGATACTTTATATATTGAGATATCATGCCTAATAGGTTCAGGAATAGAAGCACTGCTACCAGAAACCTCGTAAATGATGACAAAGAGACCATTATAACCCTGATACACATGCACACAGAGTGTTTACAGAGGCACAAATTGGGGGCTGTGACTTTACAATTGATGGGTCCAAAAGCAGAAGTAGCAGCATAATAATGGTGCTAGAAAGCTGGTTGCTTCTAGTGGGAGTGGCAATAGTTCAGAACCAGATACAAAACCTGTAGGCTAACAGGACTAAAAGACACTACCAGTAGTATTTAAACTGAAAGAACTGTGAGTGATAACGATAGGCTCTACACAGTGGTGATTGAAGAGAAGGTTGGTGGACCAGGTCAGAGATAGTAGCAGTGAGATGGAATTGGTCGCTGTAGAGACAGGGTTACTTATGCACTCCAGTAGAGTACACCTTCATTTTCATTCTCTTACCCTTTAGTTATTTTAGAAGGATATATTTTTGGAGAGACTGTTTCAGAGTTGCGCTAAAGCCATTGGTAGTTGGACTAGATATTTTGGGGAAAAGGCCAACTTTCTGTTTGATTTCTGTAAGTCACCTTGGCGGGTTTTTGTAGGTCCCTCAACCTATAGGATGTATTAAGGTGTGTACAAATTGAGAGCTCACCTCACACCAACAGATATTGACGTACATGCGGTTCTGCAGTATTATATTGAATAGTTTAATGGCCACAGGTTCTAGTGGAAGGCCACCCTTAAGATCTGAAAACAAGTAGTGTCAGGAAAATCTTTTGTGATTAGTGAGGCTTTTGAAAGAATTCAAATCAAAAAGAGGCTAACAGAAGATGAGAAAGTGTGACGAAGCTAGTGGAGACATTTACCTGCAATAAAGTATTACACTCAACGAAGGGCTGACCATGTCTCATTCCTCTATCAATGCCACAAAGGTGTCTATTGTTCTCCTTTCATGACAAAGGAGTCAATCATGATTAAATCCCAACGAAACCAGGTTCTTCTTGACCTGGTTTGACTGATAACCTGATGTTCCCACTGCTCTTGTTGGCAGTGCCTTCCGGGTAAACTATGAAGAGATTGAATTGAAATGTTTAACATACATCATGCAAACAGAGGATGCTGAGAAATTTGCTCCAGAGCTAAAGGTGCCCCTAACACAACATTACAGATCTATTAACTTTATGTTGACAAGGAACATAGTCTTCATTCTACCCTTCATTCTTTCGTCAAATCTCAATCCCTATTTTCTGTGTATCAATAAAATCTGGCTGGAGTAGAAATAGTTCTACTGACTTACAGATCGAGATATATGTAAATTATACCTTAGACCTTTCACTTATGGGGGCCTTCACCATTATTTTTTGACATTATATTTTACATATTTATTCTGTAGGTTGAAGCTTTCTGAAGCTTCAAGTTAAATGGATATTTATTTATTTATGATTTTTTTAATCATCCCTACTTACCATACTCGGACGCTAAAAAGCCTTCTCGAAGCTTTCAGGGCACTTTTTTCAAAGGAAGGCTCCAGTGGAGTCTAAATACTTGGACAGGAGGATACCCCACCTTCAGTTAGTAAGGTAAACCTTAATGGCGGTTCATTTAGGTTTATTTCTGGACGCTCTACACTGTATTGCGTCGTAGAGGTAGTGAATCCTCTCCTGAACTCCCAAACAGTAGTTCTGGAACTGTCAGAATAGACAAACCTAAATTACATTTGTTTTATGGGACAGTTTAGTGGTGTTTTTAGAGCAGTTTCATCACTATCCAGGGCATGTAGCTTCTACATTCACAATACCGCTTTATTTTAACTCCTGTGGAGTGAACTGTGTTCACAAGGCCACTTGTGTTTCATTTTCTTCTGTTATAGGCATTATTAGCTGGAATAACATGTGTTAACTTAACCACAATTATCTTGAAAGTAGAACCGTCAAACTGCTAAAATCGTAGCTTGTTCTCACTATTTCTTTTTTTACAGTGACGATCTTATATGAAAGTTCTTTTTCTACTCTTTAAAGTGACTTTGTCAAAAAAATTTTTTTTTTTGTGGTTAACTTATTCACGTTTTTTTTCTTCAAATTTTCATCAAAAAACGATTATTTTTGACCCCAAAAAATAAAAATAAATAAAATAAAAATAAAATAGAACCCCCCAAACCACTTCCTAAACAAATTATCAAGGAATGTGTGTGTGACGTTTGAAGTCTTGATCTTAAAGTGACTTTGTCAAATAAATTTTTTTTTTGCGGTTAACTTATTCATGTTTTTTTCCCTTCAAAAACGATTATTTTTGACCCCAAAAAATAAAATAAATAAAATAAAATAAAATAGAACCCCCCCAAACCACTCTTAACAATTTATCAAGGAATGTGTTGGGCCGTCTCTCTGATTCGAGTGGATTTCCCATGCTCCCAATCACACACACACACACACACACACACTAAAATTTCCATGTTTTTTTCCTAATTATACGAAAGACAAAAATTGAACAAGTAGGTTGTGAAAATCACGATGTTGTACCAGACGAGAATTACATTACAAACGATAAGAGAAATAGTAAATAAGTATAGTAATAGAAAATAATAAGATTTAAATAATTGTTCCTAGTCCCAACATACCGCCGGCCAAGACCTGCGGTCTTAAGTAAGAAGTCTCGCCACTTACACAGCTGGACGAGTATAAGCGCTGCCATTTCCGGTCTTCAATGTCACCACACGTACTATTCCATCCCTTCCCGGGTGAACATTCACAATATGAGCCAACGGCCACTGTGCAGGACCAAATCCATCCTCATGAAGGATGACAATAATGGGGTAGTGTGAGATATCCATTTGCTGAACCTCTGGAGACATCGAAGATACTCAGTGGACCATCGTTGCCAGAAGTGACGTGTGAGTTTCTGACACAAGTGCCAACGTCTAACAAGTGAATCATGATGACATGACACCTCGGGGTCTGGTAATGCTTGAAGTGGCCTTCCTACGAGGAAGTGTCCAGGCGTGGGGAGAGGAATAAGTGGCCTACTGTTGAGGCAGGCTTCGACTTGAACCAGCACAGTGTACAACTCTTCGAATGTAAGCTTTGTATTTCCCACTACACGATATAAGTGATTCTTGAAACTCTTGACGGCAGACTCCCATAGGCCACCAAAGTGTGGGGCCCGTTCAGGTGTAAATTCCCATTGTATTCCCTGACTGGAGCAGAAGTCTGAAATGATGCTTTCAGAGGTTGGCCGTCAAAGAAACTTGTAGAGATCTTTGAGCAATCGTTTTGCTCCCACAAAGTTAGTACCGTGGTCACTCCATATTAAGACAGGTCTCCCACGACGTGCGATAAAACGACGAAGACATGCCAGAAACGCTTCTGAGGTTAAGTCAGATACTAGTTCAAGGTGGATGGCCTTGATCAAGAGCGACACAAAGACTGCCACGTACACCATCACGACCGTTGGCTTGCGAGTGTGACCACGTTTGATGAGAAGTGGGCCAGCATAATCAACACCCACTTTACTGAAGGTTAAGTCTGGGGTTACTCGTTCCATCAGCAGTTGCCCCATAAGAGGTGGTCGAGGACGAGCCGACTTCTTCCAGCACATGACACAGCTGTGAGTGACCGAACGAATGGCTTGACAACCCCCAACAAAGAAGTACTGGCGTCCAAGGTATGCTGACACAAGCGTAGGACCAGCATGAAGTAGTCGTACATGCTCGGTACGTATAAGGAGCTTGCTGACAGGGTGTTTCCCATACAGGATGGTTGGATGTCTCATACAGAATTTCAACTTTGAGTTTCGCTGTCTTCCACCAACATGAAGAACACCATTACAATTGATGAAGGGATTCAGATTGAGTATTGAGCTTGACCTTTGCATTGGATTGCCATCCTTGAGGTTCTTCAGTTCACTTGAAAGTGTGAGGATTGAGACTGTTTGATCCAATAGCGAATAGCCTCATTAATCTCGCTAACTGACAAGCAACCTGACTTGCCAGCTAATCGACAGTTACAAATGAACCTCAAGATCCAAGCAGTGATCCTAACCAGTCGCGTAAAGCTTGAAAACTTGTCAAGAGGGATGATGGGATCAGACAGAACAGACATGACGTGACAATGGATCTCCTCTGCCTCATCGACTTGATTGTTTGGCGATATCTCTGTGGACAAAGGCCAACAATGAATCCTGACGGAGCCAGGGAGGACCATCCCACCAGAGATTGTGGGCTAACAGTTCTGATGGAAGCAGGCCACGAGAGGCACAATCTGCCGGGTTATTGGAACTGTTTACATGATGCCAATGGAATGATTCCACAAGTTCAGTGATGAGAGTAACTCTATTTCCCACAAATGTTCTTAGTAGTGGTACTGGAATCCTTAGTGACAGAGTACACTGGCATGTAGAACACAGACTGAACAGGTTTGTCCAAATCTTCCACTGGTACCAACTCAGCATGTCCTTGGGTGAAGTACTCATCTATAACAGATTTGAATTCAGGAAAAAGTCCCTTTGAATGCAAGCTGCGTTCAAACGAAAGAAACCGACGGATGGCTTGAGAATGAGATTCGCCAAGTGGCTTGGCATCAGGCTTCTTGGGTAAGGGTACCAAGAATCTTTCATTCTCCAGTCTCTTGTGATTGTCCTTGAAGTGTGACATCACCTAACGATCCTCAGGAGTGGGGGCACATTCTGAAGTAGTCTCTTCTATGTTCCAGAAGCGGTGCAACAACTCATCACCAGTGACAATACTAGTATGGTGAGCAACAATGTCCTCGACGAGAGGTGGGCTAGTGCCGCCAGCAAACACCCAACCAAAACAAGTTTCCAATGCAATGGGTGATCCTGGAGGTCCAAACCGCCGGCCATGAAGCACTACCTGCACGAAAACTTCCACTCCCAGTAGAAGATCAATTCTACATGGAACTCCGAACTTGGAGTCTGCTAACTTCAAGTTAGAGAGGTGTGTCCAACCTGGACTAGAAACGATGTGTTGAAGAGGCAAATCACTAGTTACATGGGATACTATAACTGCAGTAACATCAAACTTGCTGTTGAATTGGTATGTTGAATAAACCTTGAACGACGTAATCGGTTGCGAGGAAGTTCGAGTGAGACCTGCAACACCACAGATTCTGGTAATTTGATTAGTTCGAGGTAGGTGCAGATCTTGGGCAAGTCGCTCTGAAGCAAATGACGCTAAAGAACCAGGATTAAGGATTGCTCTAGCCTCGACCACAGAACCATTGTTGCAGTGCTCTACAACAACATGACAAGTCATGAGAAAGTGATCAGACTTGATGCCCGTCATCGCATGGGACGATGATATAGGAGCCGGAGCTGCTACTGTTGTTGTTGTCGTACTCTCGGGGTTTCCTGTCATCACGTTGGTTGATGTCAGAGCAGGAGCTGCTGTCACTGCTGCTGTCGCATTCCCCCCATCCATGTGCAGAAGGGTGTGGTGAGGTTTCTGACAAACCCTGCAGTGATATATAGAACTACAATCTTTAACAAAGTGTCCTGGTCTCAGACAATTGATACACAGGTGGTTGGCTTTGACTACAGAGGTCTTGCTGGAATGATTCATGTGCTTGAACTTGGAGCAACTAAACAAAGGATGTTTCTCAGTCTTACATATTACACAGTTCCTTGATGTGGTGGCGTTGGCCACATGCGATGCCACAGGCTTGACCCAGGAATTAACACTTCTCCTTGCTTGAGAAAAGTCCTGTTTTATGGATCGTCTAGTGGAATCAGTCACCACTGCTTCCGAGGATTGGGCTCGAAGATCCAAGAAGTTTGTAAGATCTTGATAGTGTGGGATGTCGGTCTTGTCTTGACTCTGGCGCTGCCACTCAAACATAGTGTCAACATCTAGTACCAATTCCAGCATGGATGTAACGAAAGATCCAGACGGCTCATAGCCCATGGCTTTGAGAGCCCGCAAGTGCTGCTGTGCTGCATTATGAAGACGTTGTAATTCCTTTCCACTACCATCTTTGAGATTGGGAGTTTCGACAATTTTCCTCACATGGGCCTGATGAATGAGACGTGGCTAATCGTAACGAGACTTCAAACATGTAATGGCTTCAGTATAATGTTCACCTGATCTAGATAGTCCCTCAATGACTGACAGCTGTGCCACCCTTGAGCGCATGGCGCAAATATGCAAGCTTTTCAGAGTCAGTTAAGAATTAATCCTTTTAAAAGTGAATTGAGTGTCTGTTAAGGATCGGCTTAGCTGTACCCTGGACCTCGGTGAGCTACTGGACTCTGGTGGCAGTGATACCATCCCTTAGCCGGACGGATCTCGATCGGTGTGGTCGTTATTTCCCGTCCTACTCTGGGATACCCCCCCCCCTTTGTCAGCCTCCTTCGCGGAACTCTGAGGATTAGCCTCCCGTGCAGTACCACAGCGACTTCTTCGTCGTGTTTGTCGAGAATGTCTTGTTTCCTTTGAAGATCGTCTTCCGTGTCCAATAATTCCACTACCATGTAGTGACAAGTCTTGAAGTCTGCGGTCAACACCTGAAGTCGGGTTGATAGACGTTTAGCGAGTCCAATCGTATCGGGTAGCGAAGCGAAACCTTCAAGTTCGCCAAGCCTGGCGCGAAGCTTCGTGATGGAGGCACGAGATACGCCTCTCTTTCGACGATTCGTTGCGATGGGAGTTGCAGACATCGCGTCCAACAAGCAAATAGCACGTGGCAAGTGAAAAACCAGCAAACGAAGAGCCACTGCTAAGAGAGACAAACCAAGAGCTAAAGGAGGATGTACCAGATAGTATCCGGCTCGAGACCATTTAATGTTGGGCCGTCTCTCTGATTCGAGTGGATTTCCCACGCTCCCAATCACACACACACACTAAAATTTCCATGTTTTTTTTCTAATTATACGAAAGACAAAAATTGAACTAGTAGGTCATGAAAATGACGACGTTGTACCAGACGAGAATTGCATTACAAACGATAAGAGAAATAGTAAGTATAGTAATAGAAAATAATAAGACTTGAATAGTTGTTCACTAGTCCCAACAGAATGTGTGTGTGACGTTTGAAGTCTTGATCTTAAAGTAGGAGTGGTTTAGTTGCACAGAGGTTGGTAACGGTTTTCTTGACGTTAATGTCTTTGGATTTCAGTGGGTATGGTCTTCTGCCCATATTTTTAGCTCATTTTGAAGAGCTTCAGATGGGCAATAGCGTAAGCCATAAAGTGAAAAAAAAATATACACCCATAGTAAAGTTATGGCAAAAAAATGTAAAACCACAATTTTATGTTGACGACCTCCCATAAAACAAAATTTAGTCCCATTATTCCTTCATCGATGAAGTCGGAAAGAATGTTTACAGCCTATTCAAGGCTGATTAAACATTGTTTATAAAAATTAGCGGTGTGTTGATGAAAAGCTCAACCTTTTTTTTTAACGTTTTAGCAAAGGGCTTTGACCTTTTAGACAAATTGGTAATAATATGGTAAAAAACTACTGTTTAAGGATTACAATACAGAATCCAGAACTTTTTTGGGTCTACTATACTTTCCCCTTCTTAAGTAATACTGAAGGAGACATCGTAAAATTCTTAAAATATGTGTAAAGGCGTCCCTTTTATATAGAGTTGCTCCAATTGTCAACGAAGAACAGAGAAAAGCTAGTGAAGCCTCATAACCAAAAAGAAGCTACAGTGCAAGAGGCTTAAAAAGTAGAATTTTTTTGTTGTCCTTTTCTGAACGTTTTGTTATTATCTTCCAAAGTACAGGTTCTACTGGTTCCAAACTTGGTACAAACTTAAAGACAGTATTACTCATCAACTATATGGTTTTAAATTTTTTTTCCAATTAACTTTAACTTTATTTCCAATGAACAGGTAAGAAGTACAGTAGTTAAAAAATGAGGGCTCTGGAAAAAAAAGGGGG
>WLWI01005122.1_pt1 | contig 10982 bp, 6 predicted proteins | sample 6701501 | NCBI WGS metagenome assembly WLWI01 (sample SAMN12718690, study PRJNA515312) | sponge metagenome | isolation source: marine sponge | host: Mycale hentscheli | place: New Zealand: South Island, Marlborough, Capsize Point | collected 2014-11-01
GAATATCACAAAGAAAACTTTTAAATAACGTGTATTGTTTTGTTGTTGTTTTTTTCCTTCCAAGCAGTTGCAGAGAGTTGTTACTATGGCACTGAAATCCCTTTACCCTGTATGCTAAATTTAAAAATTGGACCTTATTTTCAGTAACTTCAGTGTTAGAAGTCAAAATCATTCATATAAAATAGTATAGTCTTTAGGCTCGCTCGCCATTTGTGCTCAAGCACATCACTAGTAATAAGGTACTACTGTATGTGTTTGTAGCTATGATGAATTGGTGGTGGGGGCACCTATATATACTTCCCCATCAATACTAGAAGCAGGACGTGTTTATGTTTTTGAAAATCAGCAGGTAAGTGATTTGTTGTGAGTTACTTGAAGTCACATATTCAAGCATACCTTTATTTTAATTTGTCAAAGTCCAGATTATCATAAATTTTTACGTACATTTTAAGTAATAAAGTAATCCCATGCTCCACGAAACAGTATCTTTTTTTTTTAACCCTCAGCGTGCATGCACGAGAGTGTTATAAGTCGTCCTGTTTTATTAGCAATTTACCCTACCACCCAAATTTAATTTTTTGCCCCTTGTATGATCAGATTTTGCGGGGTGCAGATAGGAAACTCTTGGAGTTTGTTTTCTATTGGTGATAATAAGGTATCTAGGTTAATGCACCAATTTCTGTAGCTAGCTATACAAAGTAATTTGGGTTAGGCTTAAAACTGTGTGGTAATTTCATTAGAAATGATTTTTTATTTTTTCAAAAGCTGGTGTGAGTTGGTTACTATAGCTATGAGCCTATGAAAACCCTTTACCATATGCAATTTTAATAACTATCATGTTTCAGTAGCTGGAGTGCTTTTAGTCAGGAGGGCTACTGGTTGACTTATGCTACAAGAAATAACACTACTCTAATTAATGGTCATATGTACTTGTAATACTTTTAGTAAAAAAAATGGACTGAGTGATGCTTTCTAGGTGAATAGGAGCTATTATGCAGAAATTTGTAATAGATAAACTGCTTTTGTTGTTTGAATTACTTATGCACATTTGCTTACTCGCCATTTGTGCTCATGCACATCACTAGTAATATATATACTGTACATGTGTGCTATTTAAGAATAAACACAAGATATACATTTCTATAATCATGTCTTTAATATAACTATTTTAGTGTTATTGTTTGAGAGATTTCATGAGGTTATTAATTTTTTTGTGCCAGGGTTCTCTGAATAATAACCCTATCATACTAGAGGGGCGTTCATCTCAGTCTAGATTTGGTGGCAGTGTGGTCAATATGGGAGACATCAATGGCGACAACTATGAGGGTAAAACTGGGGATGAGGGTAAAACTGGAGTTAATTTTACGATGTTGTTTATTTAACAATTGGGATATTTTTTTGCTGAACCAGTTATTGTTAAATATGTATGTTTGTATGATTGAATTTGTAAAATTGAGTTTGCGCTACCTCAAGGGGGTCATAACTTTCTTGCAAAACTAAGATAAGAAAGGAAATGGACTCCGATTACCGACAATGAAGCAGCGCTACTAAACTCTACCTAGCTATTACAATATAATCTCAGACCAAAACAGGGTTTCATATAGAGGTAGGGGCGCTCTGGGATTCCCCCCGCCCCAGGTTGAGTTCCCCCCCCCCCAGAACTTAATGGTATTCTGTGGTTATGATATATAATGGTATTCTGTGATTTTGTTGTTTGTATATATCTAATATTTGGTGAAAATTTACTTCAGATAATTGAGGTCCTTCAATTGCAATACGCATTAGTCTTCCAATTGATGTCACTAATTCTAGACCTGAGACGATTTTAATCAAATGGGTGTGGTTTCAGAAAAAGTGGGTGTGGTCAAAAACGTGTGGCCCTCCTTCCTAAACTCTTTCCCCCCCCTCCCCCCAGAAAAAAATCCTGTATGAAACCGTGCAAAAGGATCAAGCATCAATATAGCTTGAGCAATAAAAATGGTACTGTATATGGAAACACTGTTTTCTTAAAAGAAGAAGCTAAACAAGCCAGAAACACTCACCGGTATACATTTTCAAAGGGGGGGGTGAAATTACTTCAAGGGAGGTGAGCGCCTGCCCCCCTAAGTGAACCCCTGCACTGTCTTTTTATTTTTACCCTCTCATTCAAAGGAAAGACAGCAATTATTTATTTATGTTGCTATGAAATTGAACCCCTTCTCTAAACTGATTCTTATCATGTGAAGTTATAACACCAGTTTATTTAATTAATAAATGTCCTCGATAATAGAGTTGCACAGATGTTCTAGCGACTGGTTTATCAATGTGTAGTTGTGATACTCAGTGTAACAATAAATTAGCATACTTATGTATAATAAACCACTTTGTATACAGTTTTATTTGGGCTAATAAATTCCTTGATGTATGTTTTGGGATTTTATTTTATACTGTGCATACTTAATTCTCTTGGCTTATTGTCATCTTTGGGTTAATTCAGAGAATTAAGTATATAAAAATATACAATGCAGGGATTGTTTATGTTGATGTTTATTGTGTTGTAGATTTAGTAGTAGGTGCTCCCTATGAGAACAATGCAGCTGGAGGCAATACCAGTGGTGCTATATACCTGTACTATGGGAGGAGTACAGACTCCGGCTTATTATCCAGATCTCCAGATCTAGTGAGATATAATCACATTTGTTATAATAAACTCAAAGTAAACTGTACCGAAGTTGGTAAGAACATAATCGTGTAATATTTTAATTCTGTTGAGTCTTCTTGAGTGACGTGAATGACTTGGGTGTTCAAAATTCTGTGCTGTAATGGCCATGTCTGGAGCGTATCTCCCAGGCAAGGATAAATTAGAATCAAAGGACCAGCTCTGGTATATAACTTGAACAGTAGAGTAAGTTAGCTTCTCCCGGAGTTAAACATATAGTATGTCAATATAATATACTTCTTTAACATTGCAGTAAAATGGCAAAATTGACAAAAACAATAAAATTAAACGATACAATGTATATCTAGGTAACCAATGTTTGACGGTTCAATGATTCCTGATAATAGCCTCGAGTAAATAGCTTCACTGAACCTGTCCGCGCATGGCAGACTGGCTACTATGAACTGAAGAGGCTTCTGTCTGGTTAGACCTGACAGACCAAGACTTGATTGTGGTTAAAAAAATTACTGTATATTGCTATCAACTTTTAACACTTCTTATATCAGTAAAAAAAAAATTTAAGTAGTAAAATTTACTTCGTGTGTTGTGTGCTGTAATATTAGTTATTCACTCATTCCATGTAAACCTTAGATGTAGCCATATACTATCAGTGACCTGTTCAAGGCTTTAAGGCTATTTTTTCCAGAAAAGTTCAATTTATATGGATAGTTTCAATACTAGGTGAAACTTTCTCACTTAAAGGGGTCTGGGGAAAAGCAAAGAAAAAAATGTGAAAAAATCTTAGTTGTTGCTGGGGAATCAAACCCAGGACCACTGGCTTTAGCCACCAGTGCTCTAACCACTGAGCTACGACAACCCACGACTTCCAAGACCTTCACATTTTACCTTTGCTTTTCCCCAGACCCCTTTAAGTGAGAAAGTTTCAATCTAGTTTTTATGAAGGGTCAGAACTTGATAGTTTCAATACTACTCAATTATGTGCTGAGTTTGTGTACATATGTATGTTTGTGCAATACTGCAGAGTGCATGCTGGGGAGGATATTAAATGAGAAAATAATTAAAATTATATACAATATTACTACAGTGTACATAAAAGTTAATACAAAAAAGATTGTGTTGAAGCTTAAGAATGTAGTAAGTATGTGTCTCTATAATCACCTTCTGACATGCATTTATTTGTTTTTACATGTGTAGATATTGACTGCAGAAAGTGTTGTTAACAGAGTCCCAGGTGTGTCAGTGCTCAGAGGATTTGGGTTCTCATTGTCCAGTGTAGACATAGATGGAAATGTATTCAATGGTATGTACAGGCATTAATTTACTCTGGGTATGGAGTTTATTATGTTGTACAGTTGAATTAATTTGGTATAGGATAAATGTGTTACAAAATTCCATTTCACTTCAAAAGTAGGCTACACATACACTATTGATGAACACAAGTTCACTGTGTACTAATTAAGAGGACTTTAATGGGGTTTTTTCTCTCTCTTTTCTTTCATGCAAGCAATCTTCTATACAACTTGATAGAACTCAGTTGGCTGACATAGGTTGTAGGTGGTTTTACTTAAGTCTTCATCTTATCATTACCCGGTCTTAGTAGAGCAAATGCTACCTTATAGATTATATTTACATCAACAGTATTAATTGCTTGTAGCAGCCGCTAGGGAGTGAGTGTTGATGTTATGTTGACATTCCACTAGCAAGTACCTCGGCACACAGTGGCATTTTGATGATCCAATTTTACAGTTGGTTTGGTTTAGTTAGATCATTTTCCCTCTCATGCTCTCTTTCTTCCTACTCTCTTCAGCTCATTTGTTAACACATGTGTGTGGGCGTACATATGTATGTCATTTTTTACTTTGATCCTCGAGTTATTGTGTTTGCTTCATGGTCTACCCTTCCCATACATCCACTTTGTTTTAGCAATCCCATATCATTCATGGATATTTAATGATTTCACCCTTTTGAATTAGGCTGTCTCTGAACGTCATGGAACACAGTTAGGTCTTACAAACTTACTGTTAGGCTCACAACTGTGCTATATTCTTTTGTTTCTAGCCACAAATGTTCTGATGAGTGGTTACTAGAGTATATTGAAAACTTTTTACCAAAACAATTTTTAAAAGCTCGGCTGTTTTTTTTTAGCAGTGAGTACTTGTTGTCTGGAGCTACTAATAGTTCAGATAGCCAGAATAGATAATACAGAAGATAGTGGGAAGAGTATGGTAAGATAACAGTACTGGAGTTTTATGTAACCTAATTTGGGAAGCTCACTTGCCATTTGTGTTCAAGCACACGTTGACTTTGGCAATAAGTTTGAAAATTTGGAGTAAGTATTGTTGGTTGTTTAAACAGAGGAAACTGTATTTCAGGCAAGAGAGACAATCATGTAAATGTAGCCAACACTCTTTAGGTTTTATCATACATATAATATTGTTTCGAAATTGAGTGGCAGAATACAGTAATTGTGTGGGCTATAAATTATTTATTAGTTTAAAGATATGTGTAAATGGGGATAGAATTATGGCATCAGTCACTGAATTTATTGCCTCTGTAAAGGTTACTCATATACATACTGTACTTGTAAATTTGAATTTGTATTGTTGTTTTTGTGCTCATTTAGATTTGCTGGTTGGTGCTCATTTATCTGGGAATGCTGTTCTTTTCAGGTATTTTAATGTGTGGGTATATTCATTTGTGATGAGTGTAGTAGTCATGTACGTATTTTTAATTCTACTTTGGTCTGACGTGCAGGTCATTTTCTCTGGCTAATATAATGGTGGAGGTATCAAGCAATGTGGAAAAAGTGGTTGTTGATGAAGCGGATTCTTCTCCATCAACATTTATTGTGACTGTATGTGCCAGTTATACTGGCCGTGGTCTGATTAATCGCTCACTGAGTAAGTTTTCTTCCTTTTTTATAGGTCTCAAAGAATGTCTACATAATTAATCTAGAAGATATATTTGTATGTTAGGATAAAACTTTTGTTGATTTTTTTTTTCAGCTACATCATTGAAAGTGAATGAGACTGGTACAATTTCTCGAGTTCTTTTTCGACAAGGTTCCAATGATGTTGAAGTGTTTCAATCATCATTTGTTTTTGCTACTAGTGTGGAGCCAAGTTGCATCAATATATCGGCCATCGTCAAAGTAAGTAAACAGGATGGGAATTTTAAGACCTAATACAATACAATACAGTCGGTTGAAACTTTTTTTTGGATCAAATTTTCCCCAGATTTTTACTCTACTAATACATTTTATATGTACTAATGCAGCCAATTATTTTACACATCACTTTATTATAGATAGGCAGCTCTATATTGGTTAGCTCAATACTCATAGAAATTTTAATTTTTTACTGAAATTTAATTGAGACTAAAATCGTTTAAAACTCCTTCTTACTAGAATAATTTTCTAGCTTGTAAGTTATTGTGTGAAGTACATCACAAGTAAAGAAGTAGATAAAAGCAAATGTATAGATGGAATTAAAAAAAATTCCTTGCATTTACTATGAGTAAGCATTGTTCACAATTTTATGCATAGCAAAAGAAACAGCAGTGTAATTTTTTTAGCGGCTCTCTGTTTTTTTTTTTGTTTTTTTTTTCGTAATGAACTTTTTCAGAGGAGTAGTATTTAACCTTTCCTAAGCTTTTGTGTTGAGTAGTAGTAGTGTACTTCTTACAGTATTTAAAAAATGTAAGTGACTAAAGTTCAAGCTTTTAGGTCTTCCCCACAACCCATGGGAGTGTTTTGCTTTGTTGTACTCACTTATTATTATTGGTATACACGTAGTTACGTATTATTATTATGCTTTTTTATTTCAGCCTATCAGCAAGCTGTCTGAGTTTAGGGATTTCCTGTCTCCCATTGTTATTCGTGCTGAGTTTTCAGAGCTCCCTCGCCCAACGATCGAGTATGTGGATGGTAGTCCAGTTTCTCAACAGGATTATCGGGATAGCCCTCTGATCACAGTGGCTGGAAATGCCTCAGTCAATGTAATAATACTTTAACAACATTACCAATCTAATGTTCTGTACATTGTACCATGTCGTGTTGGTGTGTTATTGTATACAATCATTTATTAGCATGTGAAGTAACCATGACATGAATAGTATTATATTATATATGTACTGTATATACATACATGTATGTAATTTATTAGATTTTTTGAGATGCCATTTATCTTTTAATGAAATTTTATTGTGACTCGTTCATTTTTTAATTACTTAATTGCTCCACTGTGTTTATTATGTTAGCCTGCTATAATATTGATTTATTTTCCCCTTCCCTTTAAAGCCAACGAAGTCTTAGGTTAAATGAGCAACTAGGTCACTCTGTGAGGTCTCTATTTTATTAGTTTTTGACTTGTAGATATTGTATAGGTTCAGTTTATGGATTACCATTGCTATTAATTATTACTATTAATAATAGCCAATTTTCTTGTTCTAACAGCCAACATTGTTAATTAAAACTTAACCCAATGTTTTGACTTCTTGCCGAAGTCCTCTTCAGAGGTCAAACGTTTGGTTAAGTTATATTGGCTGTTAGAATGAGAAATTTCCTATTATAATTGTTTCAGCTAAGAATGACTGAATTATTATTACTATTGTTATTATTATTATTATTGTTGTTGTTGTTATTATATATACTATATACATATATGTATTTATTAATAGATAACTCCAGTTGTGGCATGTGGCAGAAATTCTATTAGTGGTAGAGTCTGTGTTCCAGATCTGACTGTTTCTCTGAATAATGTGCTCTATTTGTGAGTTATAAAATTGCACATACAGTACATATATCATATTTATGCATGTATATGTATGTATACAAAGTTCACAATATACAACATGCAGATTGTAACTTTATCCTTTCTGTGTGTATGAGTGTAGAGATTCCAGCAGCCAAGTTTACAATGGGTCCAAGGCAATAGCTGGTTTGTTTGGCAATGTACGCATTGACTTCACTTACAATAACATCGGAGCAGATCCTGCTTTAGGAGGACAGATAATGTTCGACTTGCCTGATGGGTATTCTTTCCTAAGGGCTAATGAAATCACTACTAACCAAGAAGTAATTCAATGTTTTACCAACTTTGAATAGTGCATACTGTCACAGGGCACTTTTTACTTAATGACAAGCTTTGGTAATACAATTCATTAGGATATAAAGAGTTACTCATTTTTTACTATGTCTTTTATATTCCGAATTTGATTGTAAATGAATTATTACATAGTAATCTATTAATATGTTTTGAATTGATATACCATGTAAAAGTTCATTTATAATCAATTTAATATTCAGAACTCATTAGGATTTTTTTCCAGTTTTTGTCGAAGTCTTAGTGCTGCCGATAATCTAAAGCAGTCGGTTGCTGAGTGAATAGTTTACTTGAAATGGTACATAATTAGTTTATGTACTGAAGCTTCGTTTTGTAGGTGTTGTGCCTTTTGAGTGTAAGAGTTTTATGGTAGTTGTCGTTGGATAGTAACCGGGAATGTGACCACATTATGAAAGGAATGTTTTACAATGGTAATATTAATGGTTGGTGTGCAGCCCGGTATAAGTGGCTAAAAGGTCATGACCAATACTATCTTTTTAGAACTATCAGTTATTTACTAGATGGATGTCTAGTGCTTACCTTATGTTTAATTTTAATATTTCTAAATACATATTACATGCAGTTGTTGTTGTTGTTGTTGTTTCTGTGTGTGTGACTTATCACAGTTTATGTTGTTATAGTAGTTTAGTTAGTTGCATAAATGTGGGCAAAGGTAGTTGTCTGAGCTTTGTGTGTTTGATTATTTTATTTATCTCTTATTTTTATTAGATTGGGTGTGAAGCAGAAGGTGACAGTAGAATATACCGCTGCTTATTAAGAAGTTACATTCCTCCATCTGTGCGCAGTTTTCCGAATGCTCCTTCTGAGGTAAGGTGTAGAAAGGTATTAAGCATGAAGTAAAAAGGTCTGATCAAATATAGTCCAGCAGATAGAAGAATGTTGCACTAAATATTGAATATGCTGAATATTTTGGTAACTGATCTACTCCCAACAAAATGTCTGTTGGCTATCTTTATGTGTGTATTTGTAACTTAGTTCGCAAGCGAATTGAAATGATGTATGAGATTAACTTAGTGTGGTATGCAATATAGTGGCATCTGACAATGTAGTATTAAGATAAGGTTCCAGTTTTATTCCTGGCAAACTTTTTGTATGAACTGCCCTAATTTAATGCTCCAGGTTAATTAGTGGCCTTAACATTCTGGAGCTCCTCATACTGTAGAGGACTTAATTTATTTCTCTTACTTTTACTAGTTAACCACATGAAACTGCTGCCTTCTGTAGAGTAATCGTAAGAGTCTTTGTAGCTAATAAATCTACAGGCTAGAATCGCTAGTTGATGAAGAGATAAAGTGTACAATGCCTCATCTTTGGATACATTGTCTCTGGAGCTAATTTTATTTATTTAAATTTAATAGAGTTTACAGATGTTAATATGGTACAATATCAATTCTGTATGTTTGGAAGTATTTAGTGCACTCATGTGACTTGAGAAATACAGTATCATGATGAATGAAGATTGAGATACTGTGAATAATTTATGACACACGTTACACACAAACCAGCACTGAGAAAGGTTTTGCCATTAAAAGAAATAATAAATAAATAAAACAAAACGACAAACTAGCAAATGTAGTGGTAGAACTTAGCTGTTTCCACATGTAGCAATAGTAATGCAGCTTGCTCACTGAAGAATGCTATAGGAGCGCATGTTGATCTTGTATTAGAACATTTTCTATATTATGAATGATTGTGTGTAGGCACAAGTATCCATGACGTGGAGGTATATTGGACCTACTTTAGTTGGTAATGAGCTTCCTCAAACTAGCAATATCTCCATCTTCACCAGTGTAGATGCTGAATCTAACACCGCCAATAACGATTTGGAAACACCAGTGGTCATTCAATATGGTGCTATATCAGATTTAGAGATTTCCAGCTTGTAAGTATATTGTCTTAGGTGTTTGTGATAGTTTTGGTTAACCTTGCTAAGTTAGCAACTAATAATTCAATGATATTCTTCATACATTGAGGCATTCTGAGTGGAGGGATTAATGCAAATTTATGTAAGATGATTAAATATAAGACACATTGCTGCAAATGCACAGATTTATCTGTGGATAATATTTGATATAGTTTTCTTTTTCTTGTTGCAGCTTGTTTGATATCACAGTTCCTATGTATAACCACATTCCTGCACAGGTATGTAAATCTTAAACCTTTCAGAAAGCTTAATAGGGTCTTAGTAGAGCTATTATCTTCTTAGGGAAGTAGTAAAGACAATGAGAGTAGATATAATTTGTGTACTTTTTGCTCAGTATGAAATTCATTGGTCTATTTATCAAGTAATTTTATTCTCCTTTTATTATTATATTTTCAGACCAATAACCCCCTTTTCAGCTTAGTATTCTACCTTAACCCTTTCACTGGCAGATTTATGACAACTAGTGTGGTAACTTGCTAATGTCATGATTTTTTCCCCCTGTATAGACAATAAGCAAGAGAAGAATTTTTTTAAAACAAGTTAACACAAAACTATTTTCTAATGTCCAAAAAGCAGTACCATAGTCCAAGCAGAGAAAAGCTAAAATTCTAACTTATCGTTTACTAACGGTTAGATTTTTAAAGTCAATTGCAGGCGGTCATGACGCTGCTGTGGAGTTGAAACTGAGTGTACGGCGTGTTCACCTTCTAGTTGTTAAATTCTGAGCTTCTGAGCCTCGTGCAATAAAAAAAGTTTGGGTGGACCAACGCTCAAAGATAAGCATTCCGGCAGCCATATTTTTATACAACATCTAAAAAATAAAACAGTGATGCTTTCATTTCAATTTTTTATTCAGGAAGTACTACGTCACAGCAGCGTAAGCACAAAATATTATAACGTTATAATTGGATAATCAATTTTTTTTAAATCGAGCAAGTGCCGACTGAGCGATATATGGCGCGATTGCTGGTGAATGGGTTTATGTGTCATCATTCCTGCTGTTGGTGTAAGTGAAATGAAATTATTTGGTACATCTGTGTAACTCTCTGCTTGCTTCAGAGTTAATGCATCAGAAGTAATGTATATTCACTTCCTCAATATATTATCTATTACAATATTTATAGCTACCTATCTAATTTTCTAACGGTAATTATTGTATGCATTTGCCAGCATTTACAAAACGTAATTTCATTAATACTGTAGGAGAACCCCACCATTAATGACCTCGGAGGCACAATTCAGCTTGTACTTGGTGCAGTTAATAGAGGTCCTTCCA
>WLWI01005123.1_pt1 | contig 10982 bp, 9 predicted proteins | sample 6701501 | NCBI WGS metagenome assembly WLWI01 (sample SAMN12718690, study PRJNA515312) | sponge metagenome | isolation source: marine sponge | host: Mycale hentscheli | place: New Zealand: South Island, Marlborough, Capsize Point | collected 2014-11-01
TTGAGTAAGGCTTTAACTCGATTAATCTCACCTTTTACAGGATAAGTTATCTTAAGTGTATCACCACTTTTTAGATAGACAGAAGATGGGCTTATGCTCTGTGGATTATCTATTAACCTCTCCTTTATCCAAAGGGTTTGAACACACGCTGGAATCGAGTATTTCTCTTCTATTGCCTCTTTGATCGACTGGAAAGAGTCAGGTAAAGAAGGCAGCAACAATTCCTTTGTTTCAGTAAAGTTTTGCTCGACTGAATAGAGTATTAATCTAATCTCAAACGTACTCATATCATCCGTAGACAACTCTTACCGAGTTTGTAATAGTTGGGCGGAGCCCGACTTCTTCTGAGCAGAGGTCGGGCTCCGCCCAACTAAGTTTGTAATTGAAGTTACACATAAAGGGCGTTAACCGAGGCGTTAACTGTATGTCACTTCCGTGGAATCAACCATGGTAAAGGTCGTCAATGCTATAAACCAGTAGGGCCGCTTCCAGTTACGCCCATTAGGGGCGAGACTACTTGTGTGGGTGTTGATTGCCGCGTGCGTGCGCTTATAAGCATAGCTCCTGTATATTTGCAGCCACTATAAATACAACAGATACTGGAGAGACTGATTCAACAGGAAGCTGACAATTCCCATCTAAGAAAAAATTGAAATTAGAGAAACCCCGTCCCAAACTGATGCTTGACAAAATGCAATATTATTCTTGTTTATTTATGTGAGTGGCCTCTAGCTGCTCTCAATACTAAAGGGGAAAGCTCCATTCCCAGTCCCTATTCATGGTTAAGTTGTTGGGTGACATATTTATGTAGATGGCTTCTTTTACTTTTCTCTCAACCATGCCTTGTGAAAAATCCAAAAGTTTTACTCGATTCCAATGAATCACATGACTCCCTTCTTGCCATACATATCTTTTCCAAAATCTGAATCTTGTATCCAATGCTGTCTCTTCAAAATGTTCCATTAATAGGTTTGCTCACAAAATATGTTGTCCTTAGGCACTGACTTCGAGTAAATTTGTTATTTGTTCAGCATTCAGTGTTGTTCTATCATCCAAGGAAACTGGAAGAGGTGGAAGGAATGTATTACACACCGAAGCTATTCTATACAATAAATCAAGTATAGGGTTGCATGTGTCAGAACAAATGAAGGATTATTGTCGAAACACAATCAAATGCAGACGAGAGGTACTATTTGAAGATTTTGATGACACGAGTTTATATTCTTCTCATCAAGCTCTAATGTGTACTTGCTGTGATTTGTGTGAACTGAAATGCACTTGTAAAGAATGTAATATGGAATAAATTAACATAATTAATATCTCAATCATATTATTATTACAGTAATTCAATTTTTGTGTAAACTGAAATACACTTACCAAGAATATAATAATAGAATTGTCATTAAATTTTTGTGGTTGCTTGTGTGAATTGAAATGCACTTGTAAAAATGTAATATAGAATAAATTAACATAATAAATGATTCTCAATCATGGATTACAGGAATTAAATTTTGTGTGAACTGAAATTCAGTTATAAAGAATATAGTACAGAATAAGTTAACATAATGAACGTAATGTTATTAAATTTTAGTGGTTGCTTATGTGAACTGAAATGCACTTGTACAGACTGTAATATAGATTAAATTAACATAATGAATCTCAAATGATCTATGTGTCTGTGGTTGTATGTGTAATAATAATAAAGTATGAAATAATTAAAGTGTAATTTAATGATAGGTCAGTAGCTAAACTTCTTGCACGTTCTTCTATCCAAAGTTTAATTTCAGTATATTTAAGTTTAAGCATTATGTTGGAGTTCTCTGTGATGAATTGCTTATGTGAGCGGTGAGGAATTATTGTAAAAACTTTAAAAGTTTTTTTTAGGTCAGTTGTGTTCAATTTTACTGTATGGGAAGCTGATTCCTGAGTCACTCCATTATGCAGGTCAACTAGACCATATTGTGGTCAGTGGCTTCAGCGCATGTAATACATGCAAAATCGACTCCTCTGTAATATTTGAACCCATTTCTGCTAAGATCATCTTGCATTCTCTATTCAAATGTTCCATGTAGAGATCTGCTGGAATATTTTTAGCCTCTCAACCATGTACATTAACTACGGTTCCATTTCCATTTCAACTGGGCAGCCATTCGTGGTGAGAAAAAACATCTCAACTGCAGGAGAGTATTGAATGTTTCTGTGGCATAATTTGTGCGACCAGTTGCTTTATAAATCAGCAGCATGTAGCGCCAACAATTTTTTTCAGCATCGTATAATGCGATTACCATCACCTTCCCGTATTGCGTCTTTAAACTCTAGTAATAAAAGTCCACTTGATAGCATGCCACATGCATGTGCATGTACTCCTTCCTGAGGTGGCTCTACAGGTATCAACAATGTATCCACAAGTTGTGCAATAGCAAGAAGAACTAATCTAGTTTGTTGATCTGCAGTAAGGTCTTCAGATTTATCGGGGAAAAACATTATACTTGGATGATCATCAAGGCTATTCATATCAGTGTTGTGGTAATTGCAATTGGTAATTGTAATTAGCTGTAATCATTACACCATCTGCAGTAATTGTAATTGTAATTGTAATTGCATGCCTGTAATTGGCAAGTAGTTGGGGTTAAAGACCACTTTGGTAAAGGGTCAGTTCTAAAGCACATGGCTGCTAGCAAGAAAATGAATTCTCAGTTTTTACATAACTTTTCTCTTTTAAGAGAATTGATGAATTAAAACAAAATTACAAACTTTGTGGGCCCTATTACTTGACCACTTATCCTGAGGAGGCACTTATCCTGAGGAGGCGATATGATGTAATTGTATGTAATTGCTAACAGATTTGTTGTAATTAGTTCTTAAAGGTGTAATTGGTAATTGAAATTGTAATTGAGAAGCAAAAATTTTAAGTAATTGTAATTGTAATTGATTACTTTACTCCTGTAATTGCCACAACCCTGCTTTGGAGTCATATGTTTATAAACAATTTCATTGCAAACAATGATCACATAAGAAAGATTATGTGTTATATTGTTACTTGCAGTGTAATTCTTTGTCATTTGATTAAAACACATGTCCAGTTAAAAGTGGCACATTTCATTACATATCTCTGTGTACTGGCCACACCCAAGACCACACCTTTTCTTGGCCTGACCACTAAAATGGATCTTTCTCCAGCTCTGTATGACTTGAGCTCATACAGGTAGCCTGAGCCTTCAATTTCTACTATTTCATCAAGTGGTACTACAAAAATCAAGACTTGACGACTCAGTCCCTGCTTGCTGGACCAACACTCACTGGTTGTACAATCAATATTGGCTTCCCTACAGCAACACAGATACCAAGTTTCACAATGTCCACAGCATCTAAAGACATGCAATAATAATAGTGATAATTCACTAATAGATAAAAGAATAACACATATTATAGACATGTCGAAATGATGTATTTTTATTTACCATGAAAAATTTATTATGAAAACAGAAAAATTGGAATTGACCCCAAGGGGATGCAATAACACTTTTAGAATGCCAAAGGGGATGTAATGGTAAAATATTGGGGTAGTTTGATTTGTATTGATCTCTATGGGAGTACCTGAGTTCAGTACATGATAATAATTATTATTGTCACTATAATTGTGGGGCTTCCCACAAGAGGATGAAGAATAAAGAGATATTATCATATCACACATTGCATAATCACACCTGTAACTTACCTAACTGTTCTAAAACATTTTCTTAGCTAGTGTGCTCTCACCCAATGAGCACAGTCAGTGCCTCGTTTCTTTTTATGTTACACTTGTGGATGGACAGCCATATAATATTTAACTATCCCATCATATCTTCAATAAGTCTTTGGTTATAGTTACCTTCACACATCTCATGTGCTATATTAATTGCTCCTTTATATACATCTGAGCATTGGAGGAGTATTTGATTTAGTTCTGCTGAGGGTGCAGTATCAGCTCTAATATAGATCGACTCTGGTGGCAGTTATGCAATTCTGAGGGCAGTCTGAGTAGCTATAAAGCCTACATCCTCAAACTCAAAGGTGCCCCCACAATTGTATTATTATCATTATTATTTTATTGTTATTATCATTTTTATTATTATTTTTTATTTTGTTGTTATTGTTAATAATATTATTATGGCAATGGTAACAACAAGAAAATTATAATTGTATGATAATAATGCAAAACAACAATGGAATGCTAGTAAATAACGGCAATGTTTACAAAAATGTTATGTTGATGCTGACAACAAATGAATGCTGTTTGGGCTATGTTTTTCTTATCTTTGCTAAGTAATAAATCTTTCTCTTCAACTTATTGACACTGAAAGAGAAACAAGAAAGTACTATAGTAGACAAGTTTTACATGGTGTCCAGGCATGCGCCCTCTCCGTGCGCGAGTTTTTCGCGAATTTAGTCCGGTCCGTGTTTTAGTCAGACCCAACTCCGCCTAATCAAACAAGCATGCGCAATAGCGTTTTTATAGCTTCGCACAGACACACCAAGAGTATATCATTGGATAATAATACTAATTGTAATTTGGCAAAGTTATCCCTGAGTTAGAGTATAATTAACTAGCACACCTGCATCTGCATTATTATATCAATCTCTAATATCATCGAAACTATAAAAACAACAACAACAACAAACAATATAACAAAATTCAATCTCCACACAGACATTGAAAAGGTTTGAAGCAGTTGTCGAAGCAGCAGGCAACATAATTGGCACAGTTAAAGTTGGTCAGAGGAGGAGGATTATTGATCTTGTTTTCTTTTAAATGCAATGATTCTTCCAAAGGATGCAAGCATTCAGAGTGCAATTTCATGGGTACACTTTGAATATCTACATTGCAGCAAAAAGCTAACAAGTTACGATTCTCCTTAAATGAAACTGTGACTTCAACATCTGTCTCTATGACACTGCCACTGTCTTCAAAGCCTGCTGTCGTTTCTTCTAAGTTTGTGAGAGATACTAAACTCATAGACAAGGTTTGTTCATTGTGAAGTGATGTGGCTACAGAGCCCAAAGACAGCATGCTTGGAACACTCACGTTTCCTTCAGCATAACTGTCACAATCACAATACAGTGAATGCATACAGAGATATATGCGATCTCCAGTTAACATGCAGAATGACCAATCTTCCTCAGATATCCAGCTGAGAAAAGTATTGGATGCAGTGATTTCTCCTTTGTATTGGAGAAATTGACCATGGAAAGGTTCGAGAACCTTCTCAAACCGTCCATTTCCAAATGCATTCAAATCAAGTTCATTCACCATGCAAGAAGGGGAGGTGAAGAACTTATCAAATTGTTCAGAATCATGTGATTCTAAAGAGTGATCAAGTAAAGACATTATGTGAGTATCATGATGAAGTACTGCCACAGTGGACTGTGGTGGGTGTGGCTGAACTGGTAAAAATCCAGATGTAAATGTCTGAGCAGGAATATTAGCTTCCAATGGGAAAGCTGTAATTTCTCCTTTGTATTGGAGAAATTGACCATGGAAAGGTTCGAGAACCTTCTCAAACCGTCCATTTCCAAATGCATTCAAATCAAGTTCATTCACCATGCAAGAAGGGGAGGTGAAGAACTTATCAAATTGTTCAGAATCATGTGATTCTAAAGAGTGATCAAGTAAAGACATTATGTGAGTATCATGATGAAGTACTGCCACAGTGGACTGTGGTGGGTGTGGCTGAACTGGTAAAAATCCAGATGTAAATGTCTGAGCAGGAATATTAGCTTCCAATGGGAAAGCTGTACTATATCTTGGTGATCCTACCATCACAAAATTTATCAATGGGTCTTGCAATAGTTCGTCCTGTTGACTTTGGCTTGAAAGCTGACAAGGACACACAGGTGCTGGACATTGTGATTCCCAGTTTGAAAAATATTCCATCAATATATCACCATCATCATTGTCATTTTTGTCATCCTCACTACAGCCATTCCTGTCATCGCCACTGTCGTCATTATCATTACCATCACTATCACCATCATCATCATCGTCATCATCATCATGATTATCGCCATCATCATCATCGTCATCATCATCATCATCATCATCGTCATCATCATCATCATCATCATCATCATCATCGTGATCGTCACCACCAGAAGCAGCATCATCATCAAAACTCCCAAAATTGTCTTCTTGTTCACAGAACTGAGTACCACTGCGTGTGGTTCTCGAGCAAAAAAATGCATGCAGCAAATTATTGCAAAAAGCATAAAAAAAGGCAAATGTTTATCACGAACATAGGCTTCAGATCTGTGCATGATATTACAGCTTGCGGCTATGTACCAACTAATAGCTACATATGTAGCTTCAGTTCCATTACGAAATGAATAACTTCTTGCATCATAGCTGCAACATGCCACTTGAGTTGTGGTCTGAAGTGACATAGAAATAATATTGCACAGGAGCAGCTGCAAAAGAAGAACTTTGGCGAGATGAGTGCAACTTTGAAAGAAAACATTCAGCAAAATTGTATACTTCGAACCCCTCCCCCTTGAGATGTAGCTATAGGGATGGAGATGGGCTATAATTCTGCTTGAAATTGAAGTCGCATTGTAGTTGATGCCAGTTGGATTTTTACTGGAAGTTGCATTGTCATGAAGAAATCTATGACACACAAATATTATATAATGAACTGAAAAATTTAGAAAACTTTCAATTTGTGGTTGTGATAAAATGGTTAAATTAAAACATCTAAATACACAGCTTAAGTAATACTTGGCTATTTCATCTTTCATACCACCAATAGAATAAATTTATTTGGCATATAGCTACTTATTCAGGTATACTGTATCTATATGAGAGGGACTCAATGACAACTGCTGCTAACTGATATGCTCTATATTCACCAATAAATCATAAGTTTTGACAAAGTGCATAAATTAAGCTATGTCAAATAGCAGGCCTCTGAATCCTTGTTCAAAAGCCATTGCTTTTAAGTCGTGGTGACATTTTGTAACTTGCAAAAATGTTTGATTAGAAAATACTAATTTAATATCTATTAAAGTAAACAAAACTAAAATCTTAATAATAATATCCTAAAGCAATTGAATTATTTTGTGTGATACAACAGATTTGGAGATATAATAGCATGGAAAACTGTGGTATTCGGAATTAATACAGGGCTATAGCTAGCATTGAGGCAGAGGAGGCTACTGCCTCCTCAAAATATTTCAGCCTGGTTAAAGGATCTTTTTTTCCAGACAAACAAAGTTATACAAATCACTTCACAGTAACTAGAATACAACTACTATTGTAGTTTTTTTCTACTAACTTGCTAATGTAATGGAGAGGTTGGAGTGACTCCATTCATCACAATTTAGCATCAAAAAGATATTTACCAACTTAGTGGTGGGGAATCCCCTGCTCACCTCAGGAATTCAGAGAGAGCTTGAAGGGGGGACTGGAAAAGGAAACTAAGCGGACAAACTAAATAAATTATTTTTGTAGCCATAGTTTAGCTTGATTTGTATGTTACTTAGCTCTGGCTAGCATATTGGGTCCTGGGAAACAGCCAGCTATTAATTTTATCAGATTCATTTAGCTATTCTTTTTATTTGTATATTTACAAACTTATGAATCTGGGCATGGTTTAGTAGCCAAAAAATTCTTGCCTCCTCTCTTTTTAATTTCTAGTTATGCCCCTGTAATCGCTCGAGTGTTGTGAGAAAAATTCCATAAGGCGAAGCCGAGTGAAAATTCTCGCCGCATAAGTGTTATTCATCCAAATACCTTAGTTATTTGTGCTATCATGTGATAGGACTATAGCCAAAGATAATAATTTGTTCTTGTAGTCAACCTTGTATATTTTCATCAAATATATCTCCCACTCCATTATTTGATTTTTGGCCATTGCTAGCTAAAATAGCGTTACCCAAAAATTTCGCCCAGGAATTCTGCCGCGATAATTGCCTAGCTAATGTAAATATGGCAAGATCGTGGATAGATCACCATGACCAATCTGATCACTATTTCAGCTTTCTACTGCTATGGTATTTCAAAATAATACCACACTTGATTGTATTGAAAAATCTAAAGGTTTACATACCACAAATGCCTACAAGGCAAGTACAAAAACAAACAAACAAACAAAAAGCAAAAAGAATATTTAATAAAGCCTTTTTTTTTTTTACCCCTCTCCACTTTTGGCCATGGAAAAAGCATAATTAATAAAAACAACAACAACACTTTACAGGGACTGCCTGGCATTCTAAAGTGATCGAGCCAAGAAGTGGGTGTGGTAAGAGGTGTTAGAACAAAATTAAATTAGATCACATGTAATAATATAGAGTTAGGTAAAACACCTATGTAGATAGGAAAAACTCTAAAGTGTGTCTTCCGCCTACAAAAAGCTATTTCCAACTAACAAGCCAGCTAGATTGAAGGCTGTTCTAAACAACTTCTCTTCAAAAGCTGTATGCATTGATCGGTGTGGACTTCTAAATACATTAAACTTTGGCAGGGATTTTTTGCTCCAACAAAAAAATGCTTTCGAAACTGAACAGCTAATAATAATCTTTATCCTCCAAGCTCTCAATATAGTTAGTATCACTTTTTAATATATTCATGTCAGCATCTGAAAAAGTTTCTACCTCCAAAAGATTATCAACGTAATGCCCACATTTTTATAGCCACTAAAACTGTTGAATTACGAGTGCTTTATAAAAAAGCAAAAAAGAAAATTGAATACAGTTGATTGTGACAAAAAAAAAAAAAAATGACTGCATGACATACTACAAGTGCAATGTTCTTTTTTTTATGAATTGCCACATTATATTGGTTGTAAATTCTTTTACCACTGTTTGCTATTATGCCATAGCTACTAGAATTTTACATACATATGCACAACATACACATGTACATACATACATACATACACACATACATACAGACATTCCCAACTAGTGGTGTGCTTGTGCACAAATATTGAGTGAGCCTATCTAGTTAGGTTACATTGTTATGTGATGTAAAGAAGGTTCTGTTTTTATACTTTATATGATGACAAAAATGGATAGCAGTTGACTATTAATTTTAGCAAACAAATACAAAATCAATTTTTTCTTGAGTAATGGTAACTTTTGTAGTATCAAATTTAAGCCATTCTGACTATCTGAATTACCAGTCACTCTTGATATAAAGCTCTCAGCTACAAAATAAGAAGGTCAGAGTTATTTTTGTAATTTTAGCTAACAAATATGGCATTACGTACTTACCTCAGCTTCCCTGGAGTACTGGTAGCTAATATTAAGGTATTGTGACTATTAGTGGCTCTTGTCAACCAACAAGCAGTGCTTCGCAGCCCCCCAAAACAGCGAAGTTTTGAAATTATGTCTGGTAAAGGGGTTTCAATGTCATAGTACAGGGCCATAGGAAGCTACTTTGAAATGGTACGGCCGAACACATGCAGATTAACATGGAAATTAGAATTTTCATTAAAAAAAATTTAACAGTGATAATCAAAAGTGTGATGGAAGGAGAGGTGATAAATATTATAAAATTTAAATAGTTGTATGTTGTTCATTCTATGGTCATTCTCAGTTATAAATTCATTTGAACAATTTTTTAAGTTTAAATCATCAGTTTTGTACTTGTGAACATGCAATAGCATTAAGTTAGTCAGATGACTTTGGGACATCGTTGATCGCAAATAGTTTTTTACTCTGCGTAGAGCAGAGGCACTTCTTTCACTGATTGCATTTGTTGCTGGAACAACTTGAATCAACTGTAAAAGAGTACAGATTTCTGACATACTGTCCCTCTGTGCAGGGGACATTGACTTAAGTGATTTCAAAAAGTGACGGTTTCTCATAAGTACTCAGTGATGTAGTAAAGAGCTGCAACTGAGTTTTCAGAGGTGATGGGTTGAGGTCATTCGAATAAAAGTTTAAGACGAATTCCAGTTCATTTTGATAGTTTTGATTCCTAGCAGATTTTAGAAGTAAATCTTCAATATTTTTTAATGTCTTGTAGCCAGGTTGATTGAACCGATCTTGAATAAACGCCATTATCAAATCAAGGCATTCAAAAATAATGGCAGCGATAAAATTCTTTAAGTGCAGCAGGATAACTACTGCCACTTGAACCTACTTGATATCAGGTGTGAGTTCTTCTTTTCCTAGGCAAAGTGGGATCACTGACATCATATTTAGCTTGCATTGAAAAGAACTTTTCCCCAGAAAAGGCTAATTCGTTCCAAAGTCTGACAAGTCAAATCAGCAATTGTAGAACCTTCTGATGCTGTAAGACAAGGATTTTGTAAGGTCTTGCTCAAATTGTCAGTGTGAGAAAGAATGCACTCTCCTATAATGACATCAAACTAGTAGCTTGTACACCAACCAATCTAGCACGCACCTCAGAATCAGTGGTTGCTTGCAGAGCATTCTCCCAAAGCTCCTGCACAATTGTTAAGCACACTTTCTAGATAAGCACCTCGAATTGTCCATCATGGCCATGGCCGTGCTCGCCATGCCGGCTCCTATGGCCTTGTAATAACTAGTCGCAGCAACTTTCTTGTGACTTGAAAAACAAGCATTTCGCAGGAATTATCTCACAATTTGGAGCCTAAATTTAAAGTAAGACTTGCTCAATGCTGTAGTATCCAAAGAAACTGGGGTCAAGCACAAAAAGTCGTGTTTTTAGGAGAAAAAAGGCACCCTCACACGCGTTAAGGGGCATACGTACCATCCATACATAATTGGCGAGCGAGACAGTATTAGGGGTGGATAATGCAAAATCGGGTATATGTTATATATATGTATGTATGTATGTATGGATGGATGGTATGTATGCCCCTTAAGGGTGCTCAAACACTCTTTGAGCGGGAAACACCCGCCAAACAGGCCACGGTTGCTAGGGCCTGTTAAACTTACTTCTGCTTCCCCCCCCCCCCCCCCCCCCCCCCCCCCCCCCCCCCCCCCCTCTCCCCCCTCCCCCCACCCACACCCCCCAC
>WLWI01005125.1_pt1 | contig 10982 bp, 6 predicted proteins | sample 6701501 | NCBI WGS metagenome assembly WLWI01 (sample SAMN12718690, study PRJNA515312) | sponge metagenome | isolation source: marine sponge | host: Mycale hentscheli | place: New Zealand: South Island, Marlborough, Capsize Point | collected 2014-11-01
GTTTTGGTGTTTTGTGTGTGTGTGGGTGGGGTGGGGGTGGGGGGGGAGGGGAGGGGGGGGGGGGGGGGGGGGGGGGGGGGGGGGGACGTGGGGGGGGGGGGGGGGGGGGGGAGGGTTATAGTACTTGAATAAAATGACATTAAACGAATATGTGAAGAAGAAAAAACTAGAGCCTTGGCATCTGCTTATGTTCCTTCCAGGCTAGAACAATAAGTTTTAACGAGATCGGATGGAAAGAGAGCAGATTGAGTGTCTCTAGCTCCATGGAAATCAGATTGTTTACTTGTGTGGGATGCAACCTGTCTAGACACTTTTGCCCCCTCGTATTGCAACCCAAGGACCTGGGAAAGTTGCTGTAGCAACTGAGGAGAGGAAGGAGGAAAAGTACAGCAGTCTTCCACCAAGTCGTTGGATCTCACCTATATAATTTATTATTATTATTGTTGTTGTTATTGATGTTATTATATTTATTTAATTATTTATTTATTTAGTAATTTATTTATTTATTTTATTATTTATTTATTTATTCGATCATTTATTTACTTGCTCATTCATTTGGTTGTTCGCTTTTTGTTTACCCACTGTCATTTTCATAATAAGTATAAATAATCATTAATAATTGAATAAAAATTAAAGAAGTTAAAATACATGAGCAAGAAAAAAGAAAGTAAATAAATAAATAAAATAAATATTTAAATAAATAAATAAATAAATAAATAAATAATAAAGAAAATACATAAACAAATTAAAAAAATTAATGAATAATTAATTAAAAGAATAAATAAATATTATGAACGAATGAACAATAATACTAAAGTTTGATGCTTCTTGCGCCTATTTTTGTTATACTACTGATATATGCACATTAGTACTGTTAGAAAAGAAAGATTACTCAGTAATGCATTAGTATTTATATGTGCAACTAGAATTATCAACACTCAAGTATAACAATTCTATAACTTTGTAATACATATGATGTTTTGCATGCTTTAATTCAAGCATACATGCCTGGTTATAACAATGTTATTTCAGTGATATACATTTTTGAATAAAATAAACAGTTTAAAAGCTGTCCTTTCAACACAAGTAGGAGAAATATCATGGTATGTAATCCCTTTAAAACCCATCATGTCCAACAGAGATAATATACCTCCATTGACACCTAAAAAGAAACATAAAACAATAAGCAATTATACACTGTTCTATCAAGTGCAACACTCGACTCCAAACAGTCATAAATGTAACTAAGCATTCCATTCTAAACGCACACAAATAAAAAACACTAAAATTCTAAACACACACAAACTCAACTAAACTTATAACAACACCAACTAAACACTATAATCTAAATACACACAACACACAGCCAAACATTCTATTTTAATCCCACTCACAAAGGCAAATAAATATTCTATTGTAACTATACTTACAACTAAAGCAACTCAATCTCAATGTTGTATTTATAAAAGGATTCAAAACATTGGTAATTAACCAGCCAAACCAAGCTACTGAAATTATGTGAGCTGACTATTTCCTTTTATAACTTGATATTTTTAACATACTATCATTAATATTAGCTACTGTTAGTTTCAAAACAATCTAGACAAAAATGTATCTGTAAGAATTTCCAAGTACACTCACAGGATAAAAATATTCAAAAAATAGATAATTTTGTGGGGTTAAAATTCCATGATTAAAAAAGAAAAGATTAATTGATCTTATAGATTCCTGTCACAGATAAATACATGCTGGAGTTAATATAACACCCTTCAAATCAGTCCATGCTTAATTAAAATTGTACCATGGTATGTTCAAACCGTCCAATCAGATTGCTCATTTCGAGGTTATTAAAAATAATTCCATCTGAAATTATTCTTTCTGCAATTCCTAGCTATAGCCAGGAGCTATGGTTAAAGTCTGCACCACCACTCCGCTTTCGGTTGGTATGGGATTTCCTTCGGTTGGGTAAATCCCATACCGACCTCCTCGTAGTGATGTAACCTGTGCGTAAGACACGGACCAAATCAACGAAGGTAGAACCAAATCCGCAGTGACACCCGGAAGCCAAGTATAGACATTATATCCTAATCTTCTGCAGCGCGTAAAATCATTTCATAAAAATATGAAGTCTATAGGATCTTTTATTTTTTACTTGTTTTATTTCGCCGAAGGAGGTATAGTTTGTTACGATGAGGTTTAGTAAATTTATTATGGAACTTGTCCTTTTTGAAATATAAGCACAATTAGAGCAGATATATGACGACGGTGAATCAGTTTGTGGAAACTATACCGCTGAGTTTTTATGTTCTGCAACATTACTCTCTACAAATTGGATCATCAGAAATCCAAAATTGAATACTGAAACGTTTAGTTTTGGAGTATTTTTTAATAGCCCAGTTGAGATTTTAGGCCCAAGATCTTCAAAGCTGTATGCGACTACAGTATTTGTGAATTCAAGTATTCTCATCAGTCGTGTTAATTTAGAAGGTGCTATTTACGATGGTAGTTCAGTTATTTGTAATAGCGAACATATACTCTACTACATTCAGAGAAGTAAGTAAATATTTCGTTAGATTCAAGTTAATAAAAAAAAAATCGTCATTTCCATTTGAAATAGCTAATAATAATTAAAGTCTTCTGCAGAAAGTTGAAATGCAGTGTTAGTTTCCACACTATTTATTAGCTTGGTGTATAACTTAAGATATGTATAGTAATTTTATTTTACTTTCAATATCTTACAAGAGTGGTTTAAGGTGATTTTAATAATAATGATAATAAATTATTTAGCGCAATGTCTATTTTATTCTAGGTGAACGTCCTACAAACCTTAACATTACGATATTGACTGAAAAAATAATGCAAATCACTTGGATGAAGCAGAAAAGTAGTTGTTACTCTGTGTTGCAATCAACTGTTGATACTACAAATAGTATTGAGTTTGCTCAGATTGGAAATGATATTGTTTTGAATATAACTAATATATCTAATGAAATATTTATGCTTGTTATAACCACAGATTCAACTGAGATTAAAAATTCATCATTTAACATAGGTAAGCAGAAAATTATACCCTTCAACGATATGAGATTATAGTAAAGCAATTATCACAGGGTGAACAATAATTCTTGTCAATTGTCTATATACATATAATATTTGTGTAATACATAAGTCTTTTACTTAATTAGAGGTATTCATTCCCTTTCACAAACTTTTTTTTTAACAATTCAGAATTAAAAGTAATGTTTGGCTATCAATGGGTCAAAGCAGGACACTTGCTATGCACAAACACTCTACCGCTGAGCTACACAGCCAACGAGCAACTAAACATTCCTGTATTTATACCGTTAAAAGGCACCACTACAATCTTGCTCTTAAAGATTTTTTTTCTTTCAAATATTCTTCATGGAATTTTTTACTGCCAGTTTATCACTTCACAATTACTTGTCAGCCTTCTTTACTCATTAGGTGTATTTTTTCCCTTTCACAAAGTAGTTACTCATCATTAGTGGTGGCCAAAATTATTGGTAGTATATGCCATCATGGAAAAATAAAAAAATTAATCAGTTGAAGTACAAATTGTTGCTATATTTTTTGTATTACACAAATATATATCTACAAAAGTGTATAAAAACTTAGTTTTACATTACAGGTCCTTGTGCATTTATTGATTTCCAAAGAGGAGTAAACAGAAGATACACTTTGGACACTAACAATATCTGGACATTTGAAACTGACCCTTGGACTAATATGGAATACTTTTGTATGAATAGAAGTTGGATGGCATTAGGTCAGTATTCAAATACTATGTTTCTAATGAGTATTTTTTTAATTTCTGTGAATTTATATCTAATAGATAATAGCAGTATCAATTATATTGAGACAAATTTAACAGGTGTGGAAGTATCGGTGACAGAACTTGTTGAGATAAAGAGGGAAATACCTATATTTATATATATATTGGTTGCAATCATAGCATTATTCTTATTTTTTACCATGACATTTCTCGTAACTTTCATCACTATTGCGATTGCAATTCGTAAGTGTGTATTGTACTATTTTATGACTTAACTATTATTTTTTTTAATGATAGGTAAAAGAAAACCATCAAAAAAGTAGGAGCATTTAATGTGTATTAATATTATTTATAATAATGACATTAATGTAGGATGAAATATTCCATACAGAATAGCACTCGGGCAAGTTAAACTTAATTATTAGTGACACTGTGTAATAATGCATGTGTTGTTTTTCTTTATAAGGAGGATATATACCAGCATCTTTCAAATTTACATCACAACAGTAGAATGAACATAGCACCACATCTTCCTGTGTCTGCAATCGAAATGGTAACCTTGAACAAAGCTCTTGTTTACAAATTCAGCATCACTAGCTACTAGGTTAAATTAATAAAGTGATTGTCAAAAAAATATTAGTAACAAGGCAGCAATTTTGTATGTACAAAAAAATATTATTTTAGTAGCAATTTTAAATCGAGGAATAAGTGTCACATCAATATATTCAAGAAGAAGTTATAACATAACATATTGGCTCATGGTTTATAGGGCAGACTTGTATTTATTTCATTATCACAATGTGTTTCAAAACAATATTATTAATCAAAATCTCAATTTTGTTGTATAAGCCAGAAGTTTAAGTATTATTACTATTTCTACCTACACTGTATATAATTTTGTAGAACAACCTTGGAAATTACTCCACTCTCGGTCACAAAATAAAGCCTCTAAGTACTCAAGAACCTTATGATACCGTTGCTAATGTTCCCACACCTAAACCTTCAAAGGTTTATAGCCATTTTCCTTTAAGTCAGGTAAATCATTTTGTTATCTTTTGGTATCATAGGAAATTCTTCAGTACAGTTCATTAACTAAGAGAAATAATGATCGAAATTTTACTCAGTACAGTGAAAGTTCTCAACAAAATTCTTCCCATGAAATTGCGGTAAGTTAAACATTCCAAAGTTATGCTGCTCACTTGCATTGCATGAATTATCACTATGTAAACCGCTTTGTGTTTACAACTTATTGGGATGGGACAAAAAGTAAAAGGCACATGTAAATTGTGTTGAAACAAAATATATTTGCAAAAATTAAATTGTACAAGTAATACAAGTAAATTTACGTCAATGCATGTCATATTATATAATTATTATTCTTGCAGAAAAACATGAAATATTCGAAAGTTGTATGTGATAACTCCAGTTCTTCAACAGAAATGTTCCCAAGCAACATCAACTATTCCAAAATGAAAGTTGATATTCGTCCTGAAGGTACTGACTTAAATATGGCTGCTAATTAAGTTTAAAAATATGATGTACACCCAAGAATTGAAAAAAAAAATGTATTGATGTTCTTTTAGATAATCTTCTAAACTTGGATACACTCTTAATTCAATTACGTCCTATCTCAGACAAATACAAGTTAATTGGTAGCATAGCTGGAGTATCTCTTGATATTCTTAATGAGATCGAATCCCATACAGCGGAGCCTTTTGATAAACTAGTAGAAGTTTGTGATTACTGGCTAAAACAATGCAGAATAGATGACATTCCACTTACATGGAAAGCAGTGGCAGACATACTTACCCTCATTGGTCAAGAACAAATGTCATGTGGCATTATGGAAGTGTATGCAACGGGTATGTTATTTAGAACTAGTTATACTTTTTTAATGAATCGGTTTGTTTATATAATGTTTTTCATGATGTTTGATGGAATCAATTCATACTCATAAAACAATTTAAAAGGCACATTAATTTTTTTTTCAAATTAATAAAGTCACTGTATTCTCTTTTTTTGCCTTATAATTGCCTTATGTATTTTAGGGAAGCTTCCAATTATTATTGACATGAATAGTCCTTGTCCTCAACAAATGGGATCCTCTTTCATTTCCTCGACTCGAATTCAGCCTCCCCATCAAAATGTCATCAGTGATGATATTGAATCTGAAAAAATTATAAAAACAATCAAATCACTAAAGGTTGAAAATAATTTCACTGACAACAATCATATGACTATAATAACAGAATCTGCTTCACTTCAAGATACTAAAGATTTGAAAACTCCACCACCCATTCCAAAGAAAACTAAAGCTGCAGAGTCATGTATGTTTGCTTACATTTTTATGAATTACTTGAATTACTATGATTAGATTATACATTGTGTGCAGTAAATAGAAGTAAAGACTTACCATCAACTACTTGTGCTAAACCATATAGTTTTACTCTACCTCCACGGTCATCCTTAAAGCAAAAATTTCGACAACTACAGAAAAGCGAAAGCCCTCCTCCCATTCCTTCAAAGTTATTATCTTCTCCACAATCAAACCATCCTCCAAAAGAGCTGCCACCAAAACTTCCTTCAAAGGATGATATCCACACAATAAGGATCGAAACCTACAGGCAATAATCACCTAAACTTAACAGTTCGATTTACTATGTAAAACCATAAAGAACATTATTATACTTAATATAATTCGGCAAGACTTGCTCTGTCTAGAACTGCATAGCCTATGACAAGAAAAGATAATATTAGGGTCACACCTTACATAATGTTATAAATGTTTTGAAAATGTAATTCATGCTTTAATTCGACTGATACTCTTTTCAACATAATTTCTCATAACCATGACTATTAATCACAACATTCAGAGCAAGAAAAGTTTGCTCTGTAGCTAAGTGTTTACTTTATTTGAATAACTCTCCTCAATGTTTTTGTTATTGAAGCAACTATACAAAAACATTCACTTTTCCCAATATTCTATACTACTAACTTAAATGTAAACAAAAATATATGACCTTTTAGGAAACGTGAGGGTTCTTAGTTAGTAACAACTGTAAATTTTGACTAGATAATGTATCATTACAGTTGAACTTTTCTGAAAGCAAATGACTAAACAGCATTCGACACGAATGAAACACAATGATCTCCTACAACAGATAATAACCATTGAAAGCAGACAAACTCTCTACAAGGATAAATAGGTGTCCTTGGTAGAAATGTTTCACTGTATACCATTTATACTATTTAAAAAATTACACACTGCTATATCCTAAATAAAATGAGAAAACAACAAGACAAGTCTTTTATATATTTTCACACAAATCATTAAATTAAATGTCATGGGAGAATAAAATAATAAAAATGACCAAAATGCATCACCACTAATTAGTTTGTACTCAGGACTGGTAATTCTAGGTGAAAAGTTTGCCTTAAAACTCCCTAGGGGCTTCCCACACACACAGCTGATAATTTAACAGCTGCTCCAGCAAACTACACTGAAGATATCTAGGGTAAAATAAAACACTTATTACACTCTGCAGAGTGATATGGCAGGATATTTTACTCTCAGGCTATATTTTCACTCTGCCTATGGCTCATGAAAATAAATTAGCCTGCTGGTGAAATATTTCGTACATATCACACTCTGACTCATGTAATAAGTACTATTTTAAATATATATACATGATATTATATATATTATACTTGTACAAGTTAATCAAGAAGTAGTAAGTAATATTTTAAATTGAGAATTAAATGATGGGCTTGATTTGTCCAATCTTTGTGGATATTAATAATGCTGATATCTGAGTAGTTGTCTAGCACTACTGTGTTATTTTGAATGAGAGTACAGCTTACAGAAACTGCTAAAGTTGGCAAAATGATGGGTACATCTGTATAAGGTCTAATTCACTACCCTAATTTCGCTGCAACATTCATTGTTTTACTAATGTAAGTAACTTCGTAAGAAAAATATATCAGTCTTAAAATATAGTTGCAGGTAGGAGTATCCTCCCGGATTTCAATTAGTATGTTTGCGGGTATATCAAGGATCATGTGTCTCACTTAATTTTCATTACGATTGGTATGGTTTTAATAAAATGTATAGTTTGGGTATGTTCTAGTGAATGGCATCAGGCATGCCGAACTTCTATCCTGAATGAAATCTTGTATTAGTAATAAAATTATTTATGTATTTCTGTTTTGTAGCTAATACTGTAAACCTGTATTACATAGTCTATTCATAGTTTTGAAATCACTAGCTTTTATAATTAGAATAGATTTCAGACCTATTATTTTCACATTAGCCTTGACAATATTAATTTTGAAAGTTGAAAGATAAGTATAATTATAGCCTTATCTTTGAAAAAGTCTCATAAATTGAAAATATATAACCACTCCTGTAAACATAAACTTTATTTAAATATATCAATAATATTCCTCCCAAAGTATATAATTTCTGTTTCCAAATGGTTATAGATACGTTGTAGTTGAGTTTTCATAACTAACACACTGCAGCACTTAAACTTAAAGAGGAAAGCTGAAATTGATGATGCTTTGTACATTTGGATAAGTAACTTTTCTAAACATGACTTAATCAGCAAATTATTACTCTTTCTAAACTTGTGAGCATTTATAATAACAGCATTAAAATATCAAATTTTCTTGCTCTAACAGCCAATATTATGTTAATTAAAACTTAACCAGACGTTTCAACTTCTTGCCGAAGTCCTCTTCAGAGGTCAACTGAGGTCAAGCTGTCCATGGTGATGTAATAAACAACAATGTAAACACTTACTGTTTATTATATCCGGAAGAGTGATTTACACACAGCAAGACAGCCAGCATCCTGGAAGCTCTAAACTTTGATCTTGGTGTCTTAACTGCCCTAAATGCTGATCTAAAAATCAAAATCTCTACACACTCTCTGATAACGCTCACTCAATCCTGCTATGTTTGGAATAGTCCAAATCCAACCCTTCCCTTGCTCAGTATTTGTGTGATATCTAGAAAGTAATTCTTTAGAGCCTGTCCCAATGGTTGCATTGTCAGTTGTTAGAATGAGAAAACTTGCTATTATTATAATTTTTTCAGTTGAGAATGACTGAACACAATAGCATTATAACAATAGTATCATCAATTTCAGCTGTCTGCTTTCAGTTTCATAGACTATGCTTGCAAATCCAATAATATAGGTCGTAGGAAGATAATTTTGAATAAGGAATCCCATGACAATTTGAACTAAACTACACCCATTTAAAGTATACTATGTTAAGTTTTTATCACCATTGCATTATGGTTGTCAAGTGGTAGCTGGTTAAATTCAACTACTGATGAACTTTAGCAAAAATGGTGAGCTAGAGCCCAAGTAATTTCTCACTTCTAGTTTATTGAAAGCCCAATTCTTAGACCACACTGAAGTTGAAATTTCATATGGGTAGGAGCAAGTTGAAAAGAGGAGCACAGCCCGAAATAATATGCGGCATCCACATTATACAACTCATTTAAAAAAGCATAATGTTAAGAAATATTATTTTTTCTTATAGACATGTACCGATGTAACTAACTGTTAAAAGGAGGTTTAAAAAATGCGTGGCTGAGGCCACCAAAATTAAAAATAAATATGGAATAGCTACTCCCCTTTTCTAAATTTTGCGGAGAAATCTAAAAAATGAAATTTTAACCCTTTTTACTTGAAGCCACTGGCTACACAGTAAATTTATAGCGTGAAAACCCACCAAATTCACACCATCAATGCATAGAGTGTCCTTCACACTTCCTACATAGTGTGAATGCACACTTAGCATGAAATTCACACTCAAGGGAATAGCATGGACCCTTTACCAAATACTAATTATATTCATATGTGCAGGAAAAAAGCCAAAGCTATTATCATTTTAATCTACCTTATAAATGTGTTATACACTTTGTGCTAGGTAAGAGAGCAGACAAAGGTTGAGTCCTGCTCAATGAGATTTGGGATTCAGGCACAGGACATGCACAATCTCTTTTTGAACAATTATGTTGACATTATAACATTATAATTATATAATATTAAAACCAACCCAACTAAAAATAATTCAGCATTAAATAAAGTATGAGTTCGCACTGTTTAGGGTGTGAATTCACACTGAATTTGGCATGAACTTCACACCAAATCGATGAGGTGTGCACATCACACCATATTTTGGTGTTACTATTTTACAAGTGCCTCACACTTAATTTGGTGTGGACTGCACACCTTTTGGTTTACAGTGTACCTTCATGAAATGTGAAAAAGTGGCAACCAAGCCTTATAACCCCCCAAATGTTAAAGTGGGGGGGAGTGGGGGGGGGAGGGGGGGGAATTGTCCCTTCTCCTCTTATCCCCCTCAATTTAATAAAGTGCACTTGCCATTACACAATAACTGAAGTAGTCATTATAAAACTCTTATAACAAAGCAGAAGAAGTTGATGTGGTTGAAATTTGTCATTTAACAGTGCTAGAATAGAATTACAATTTTACCATGGCCCTAATAGTTGGCTATGCATTGTTAGTTGATAAAGAGACAGGCAAAGCAGAGGGAATGCACAACCATGAATTATACTCACTCTGTAAGAAGTATAATAATAGAAGAATTGGCGATTAAGTGTTCAACCATTATTGTTGGACATAGGTGGTCGGCTCAATGCATTTGTTGGAAAAAAGTAAAAACCTTGCATAATTACATTAAAACATTGTGCTTTATAGAATCTTTCCCACTAAAATTGTGAAACACATAAAACAAGCATAAGAAAAACTCTGATTGTAGGTTTTCACAAGGTAGCTAACAAAAAAAAGTAAAAAAATCATGAGCACCAATGTGGTCTCTAGGTAAGTGTGACATGAATTGATGCATATAAATAAAAGAAATGAATATACCGACTACGAAATGTCTTAATTTAGTAAAAATTAAGATTGAAAATGACCACCATGAAGAACTCTTTTTAAACCACTATAAAAATATCTTTTCCAAGTTCATCAATGGGGTGACTATATATACTAATGACTATAAGAATAGCCTGTTTTATAACATTCACCACTGCTTGCCAGTCCTTGTTTTACTGAAGTTTACTGTAAATTTACTGCATAGTTTACCGTGTGGTAAACTCTAATTCTGGAACAAACTACAAACCACACATGTACAACTTCCTATGTTTACTCATG
>WLWI01005127.1_pt1 | contig 10980 bp, 12 predicted proteins | sample 6701501 | NCBI WGS metagenome assembly WLWI01 (sample SAMN12718690, study PRJNA515312) | sponge metagenome | isolation source: marine sponge | host: Mycale hentscheli | place: New Zealand: South Island, Marlborough, Capsize Point | collected 2014-11-01
TAACCATGACAAAGAGCGCATTGACTTACCACCGCCACTAACTCGAATAGAAATGGAAGTCCCTTAAGTTTTCAAGTTTTAACTGCACCCGCAAAAGAATTCAAAACGGTAAACAATTCAATTTCTATGGTGATACGGGTACTGATCGATAAACAGAGGATTCTGTTTAGTGAAGTTTGGGACGGGGTCGACAACCGAACTAACACAAAAACGCGAGGGTCAAAGTACAAAAATGCCTTCGTACGTCCATACATACATACAAATAAATAAACATCCCCGATTTTCGATTGTGTTACCCCTGTAAGTGTCTCGCTCGCTACGCTCGCTCGTCAATAATATCTCTTTAAAATACCAACATCATACAAAATACTGCATGCAGCTATCTCATGATCTAACTAGAAACAAAATTATGGATAAAAAAATAGACATACCATACACATCCAGTTGTGTGTAATTAAAGTCACTGCCTGCAGTATTTGTAGCTTCCATTAAGTAAATTCCTTTGTCAGATTGCTCCATATAACTAAAACTTTGGATAATATTTAAAATCGTAAGTGTCCGTCCATTATTGCTAAACTTATGCCTAGTAGAGTTTCTGCTAATTCTTGTGAAAGTCGAAATATTGAAGGTATTTAAAGTAGAACTGTTCTTATAGTACCAAGTAATGTTATCCGTTTCTACATCAGGGAAAGCATCCTCAACCTTGAATGTAATACTGATGTTATTACTCTTATATCCAATTAAGAACTGATCATCTGACAATTCCACTCTAGGCTTTACTACACACAAAAAATGTGCCTTATCATAAAAAATCAACACAATAAAAGTATAAATGTATACATAAAACTTAACAAAATATACATCGTTTAACCCATTTATTTTACTATTTCTCTTTTATGTTGTTATTATTGTTACTGTTGTTTATTACTCTGCTCCTCCAAATAAAGTTCTTCACTATTACTCACAAAATACTATTACTATTAACATCATCTTTAATAACATACCAAATACTGTTAAATTGAACATGACACTGTCAGCTCTCATTCCACTTCCTGGAATATCAGCAGTAGCAGAGCAAACAAATGCACCTGAATCTCCATCCTCAGCATTGAAGAGTGTCAGAGTTCTACTCACTTCATACAGATCAGTCGTAGGGTTCAGTAATGACAATGGACTTCCAAGCATGACTCTGTTCATTAGAAGATCTTCCATTGATGCTGGTCTTCCTTGGTCTCTGGTCAGATTTGTTCCATCATAGAAGAATGAAATTATGGGCATTGGAGAACCAGTGGCATTGCATGTGAAAGTAATGTCTGTTTGCTCATTTGTAATGAAAACATAAGAATCCATAGGAGATGTCATCCTTGGTGATTCTATAATACATGCACAAACATCCAACTTTATTATTTTCTATTATACTCTGTAATCGTAATTGCATACATTAAATATGCTCTGTTTTCTGTAAATGTGATCATTTTTACGTAATACATACCAACATACAAAGTAAATTTTGATTTACTTAAATGCATGTCTTTTATTTTAATTACTTACCATATACGAAGACCATAGATTCACTTGAAGTATCAGAACCAAGACGGTTGGTAGCAATGCAAGTGTAATTAGCAATGTCAGTAGCAAATGTAGTCGTCACTGAAAATGTACTTGAAGTATTAAGACTGGATGGGTTACTATTTGATACAAGAATATTCCTTCCATTCTCCAGAACTGAAGATGTATTGAAGATTCTCTCTGTGCCATCATCCAATGTTCTGACCCATGCTATGATAGGTTGTGGAAGTCCATCAGCTGAACATGTTAGAGTTAAGCTCATGGGACTAAGTATATTTAACATAGCCGTGGGAGAAATTGTCACCACAGGAGGAACTGAAACAGAAAATACAGTTTATGAGGAGCAAATAAATATTAAATATAATTACAGTAACTATCATTAATAAAATAGGATACTGGACAACACAAGAGTAGTGTATTTCATATCTAACATATTCAAATCTGAAGTTCCTATTATAAACTTACAGAACACAGTGAGATTGAAACTACGTGACTCTATTCCCACTGTATTGTTGGCAGTACAAGTATGTATTCCACCATCTTCTCTTAGAACATTTGATATTGTGAGATTTGAAGTAATAATAAGATATCCTTCTGTATCTGTACTCAATGAAGTAGTTACTTGTATTCTACTATCAGTCTCTGTAGACCAAGTGATGATGGGTCGTGGGTAGCCTCTGGCAGTACAGCTGAGAGTGAGTGAGTCTCCCTGGTCTCTCATTACTAGCATATCATTACTAGGGTCCACTATATTGGATGAAGCTAGAACAGAAAAAATTATATTACTTACAGAAGTAGTAATCATTAATCAATTAAAATTTTATATTTACCTGTTACAATAACACTAAAAGTTAGATTATCACTATTGACTGGGTTGGTGGCTGTGACTGTGTAATCTCCAGCATCTAATGGTATCAGTGAAGTTCTCTGTAGTGAAGACATTACTGGAGCTTGGTCTGACAGATCTGGGTCGGTAAAATTGACTCTACCCTCTTGGTTCATTAGAATGGTGCCATTGTGGGTCCAAGTGATGTTAGTGAGTCTGAGATTGAATCTCCTAATAGATACTGCCAAATTTAACACTGATTCTGCATCTACAATTAGCCTTCCCATTTGACCATCACCCAGAACTATGCTGGGTGCAACTACACAATAGATCATAGACAATCAATGAGTCATAAATGCAATAGGTAAACATAACTTACGATGTACAAGTAGACTAAATAAAGTACTATCATTTCTAGTTCCAGTCGCTGGAATATCAGCAGATGCTAAACATTTGAAATTCACCAAGTCTCCTTCTGCCACATCAAAGAGAGTGAACACTCTAGTGACCTCATAGAGCTGAGTTGTGTTATTGATGGTCATCATCTCTTCACCCAACATCACTCTGTCCACTATACTGGCTCCTACTTGTTGTGTGGGCCTTCCATCAGTACGATTGAGTGACTGACCCTTGTACATAAAGGAGATAGAAGGAGATGGAGAGCCAGTAGCTGTACAGGTGAAGGAGATGTCTGTCCCTTCATTAGTAGTGAATTGCTTAGATACTATTGGAATTATGATGTCAGGTTTTTCTATATATTACATTTAAAATTTAACAAAAAAGTAAAATTACATTGATGTGAGCAACGAAGAAACTTTCACAGATAATATACACTTAGTTCTTCACATTAGTGATATGCTTCAGCACAAAATGACCAGATAAAATTGCATTTTTGCCATTGCAAGATTTGTAGCAATACATTTATTTAGTTTACCTGAAGATAAAACACTTAAATCTGATACAAGTTGATTTTTATCACATATACAATATGTATACAAAAAGGCTACATTTATTTTATTTGCTTAATGTGTTTATGATGTGATATGGCATAGACTGCCAGAGGTAGGTTACTGCCACCAGAGCTGCCTGGACTTCATGTTTTATGGTGGTCAATCCAGCAGGTGTTTTCTCTGCTGAACCAAGCAACTTATTGTATTTGCCTATCCTTCAGTGATCATTTCAGCTTCATACAGGAAGCCAAAAATGTAAAATGTATTCATAATTGCTGTTTCTTTTATTTGCTAGATGCAATTGAACATAAACATAAAGTAAAGACATGTCAAACTGTACTTTATTCTAAAAACTTATGAAATTGAAATCACAGGTAAAGTACCAAGGCTCCCAGAAATTCTACAAAAACTGAAAATTTTTGCTGCCTCTAAGATTTCTTCGATATTCAAACAAATTTTTAGCTAATGCTTAAATCCAGCAAATCCAGTTGGTACAACTACAACCAGAGATCTTAATAGCCTAGATTACAAAACCAGCTGACAGAACCGAACAAAACATGATGATGAGAACAAGCTGCCATTAAAGGTTTCAAAAAACTACAAATTTTGCAATATTAGACCAGTTTCGCAACAGCATCATGCTATAATAATTATGACTGCACTTGCCACTCTTTTTTGTTTATATTATTATTGTGTAGCTTGTTTTTACTGCCATTTCCTATTAGTTATTGGTACTATGTCTATTTGCTTCTTGTATTGTTGTTGTAAATGATCGGGATAGGATTCATGTTTGCATTAAAGTTGCGGAGTATGCTATAGGCTTCAAAATGTTCGACATATTACTACTGGTTAAGACGAAAATGTTAAGATCAACATAGCAGTTTTAGATTTCTATTGTAATACTTGACCAGCTCAGGTTAGACGAACTCATTCACTATCAGTTTACAACTGAGACAAAGTAGGCATGAATACCAATACTCTTGTACGATTGAACAATGTATCTGACAGTAGACCAACAATGAAATTTCCTACTTGTCCCACACTCTAGGAAATGTACCTATCCTACACCTATTTTATGTAGGATAAAGTTAAATTTCATAAGCTCAGGAAATTCAGCTCTATCCTGTGTAGGATAGATGTAGGATAGATTATACATTTTCTACAGCATGGAACATGTAGGAAATTCCATTTCTGGTCTTGTGTGAAGAGAATAAATCAAGTGAAGTGTTAAAGCAACGAGTGATTTACTTTCATTATTTTTTGACAAATATGACAGGTCTGAATAGCTAATGTATCACTATAATTCATTGGAATTCAGCCCAAAATATGATTTCATTACATTTAACTGAAAATGTTCAACAATATTTGTAATGCATACAATCTGCTGGTACATATACAAATTATTGTCAGCTATCTATATAAGGTAAAAAATTTTACAACATATTAACAATTTCTAGGTCAAAATATGAAATTTTGCTGTAGAACAATTTTTTCAAGTGACGATAAAGACTCAATTTCATATATTACCAGTCAGTTTTGTGCAACGATTCCTGAACAAGCATGATATCCAACTTAAACAATTATCGGAGAACATCAGCCAAAAACAAACATTTCTTATAGAATAACATGACGTAAAATATATTTACCATGACAAAGATGATAAAAAAAAAAAGACTTTCCACTTACAACTCATGCACTAATTCATTCACCCAAGATTACACAATAGTCAAGCTGATTTAGTAGTGCCACCATAAGGTGGTTCTAACAATTGTCTAACATATAAATTTTTGTAACTTAAATATGGTTGCTAGAACACAATTGATGCCAATGGCATTGAACTTGTAATTGAAACATTCACTTAAGGCTAGGATTGGCATTACAATTATTAATTCATTGAAGCATCAAGTAGCCATCATTGCTGGAGCAGCAAGTGTCACCAATCAAATGTACTCTAGCCTGGTCAAATAACAACTTGCAAAAAAGGCAAAGGAGAGACGATTTTTACTTTAATTATAATCACTTTAAATAATGGTATATTTGTATGGAACTTCGTTAGATCTCAAAAAGTTAACAACTATCTTTTTACACATAGTTGTATGTATTAAGATAAATACAATACCAATTGCATAGGTCTTTTGTTTCTTAATTAGGCCTATAATTATATGTAAAATTAATGGACACTCTATGAGGGTGCACTCACATTTTTAGATAAGATATTATAACATGTGGCTATACACTACAAATATTTTGAATGAAATAGAAAATGAGTAAAACAATGCATAAGAAACTTTCTGACTAGCATTTAAAAAATGCTTTTATATTTTTTGGCCTACTCATTGCTTCTGGTGTAAATAAGGTTAGTGAAAATATAGGCTGAGAGTACCTTTGCCAAGTGTAAAATATACGTAGTTTATTCCGTGTTCGATATCTTCACTGCAGTAGTCCATACTAGGGTTGATAACTCAGCTTGTAAAGTGGCTATAACACATTGGGGATCCCCACACCCCCAACTGATATTATAGCTGCTTTGAACCAAGGGTTGGATAGCTTCTCTACTTTATATGAAAGCTAGCAGTAGAAACCAGGAACTGGTAAGCTAGGTTGGTAGCTATTAACTATTAACATGTTTGAAGATAATGACCTTACACAATTACGCATGACAAAACACTGTGAGGTGAGTTATCTCACATGAACCTAAACATACTACTGTAAAGACACCTATCACAGAATATATATATATATATATATAGGAAGAAAGAAGAAAGGTACATAGGAAGCTGGAGGGAGGGAGCGAGGGAGGGAGTTCGTAACTAAAGTAAGTAAAACTCTAGTAAAAAAAGTGAGCAAATCTGTAATGTTAGTTTCACCATGTAATAGAATAACAGCTAAATTATACATACAAAGAAGAAACATACCAAACACAGACACCATTGACTGAGTGGAATCAGCAGTTCCCAGTCTGTTACTTGCCCTGCATGTGTAGTTGCCAGAATCAGTTGCCAGAGTGGATGTAATGGAAAATGTACTGAAAATTCTGTTGGATGGGATTTGGTTAGTAGTAATTTCAAAATCTCTCCCATCCTCTAATTTTGATGATTCAGTATACATTGTCATTACACTACCGGAGACATTTCTGAGCCATGTAATGCTAGCCACAGGAAGACCTTCTGCTGAACAGTTCAATAGGAGCTGACTTGGACTGAGAAGTTGCAGATTATTGGATGGGGAAACCAAAATTCCTGGTGGAACTAGCGCAACAAATGTTTACCAAAAGTACAACAAAATCAACACAATGAATTTTGTGTAATGTTTGTATACCATTGAAACATGCTTGAGTATCACTAGATATACATTGCAAGTACAATGGAATGCTTAATGTATAGCACACAATTTTCAAAAAGATTCTATACTGGCTTTTGCACGATATGCAAAGCAGTCATTTAGCTCTAATGGTTTTCCAAACTAAATGTAAATGAATTAAAAGGAATACACAAAATCAATTTAACAGATCCACAGTTGTAAATATATAACTACAATAATCAAATAATTTTTTTGGGTTAAGTTATAATTAAAAATATTGGCTGTAAAAAGAGAAAATTTCCTATTATAATAATCAATTTATTAGTTCAATTACTGTAAATATATAAATAATAGTTAGGCACAGCCTCAGAGAGAACTAGCATTTTAATGTCTCTGAAAACCACAGGTTGTAGCATTCTGAGCTCACTTAGGCCCCCTGAGGGACACTAAATATGGTAGTTCACAACAATTTAAATCTCAAAATTACACAGGAGCATGAATGTTTTGACCCTGTCCCATGCCTTTCCAATGTTTTTTAATACATCAATGTTACAACTTGGTTGCCTCTGCTAAATGCTCTTCCTTACCATATTATACAGACACTGTTGACGCAGATAGTAGTACTTCTGCTTGTTATAATTTCAATGCTTTGGTAAGAAAAGGGATTAAAAAATTCTGTTTTTTACAGTGTCAACCAAATATCTCAAGTACATCAGCTTACTCACCACAAATTAAGTTTTTAATGAAAGTTATCACACTCCATTGACTTTTGCACATTAATCAATTGCTTGGACACTGCAAACTTGTTAAACATTTTATACATTATTGGTCTTATTGTAGATCCAGCTACTATTACTTTTCCAAGTGGCAATGAAATTGTTGAAGCAGATTTTGCAACTGAACTCCCACTCACTTGTAATGCAACAGGAGTACCAGCACCAGTCATTACTTGGTCGCCAACTAATCCTAAAGTTTCTCCGACTTCTGTAACTATTATTAACAGTGAAGGATTTTATATCACTTCCTCTACCTTCAATTTGTTAAGTGTTCAGTTAACTGACAATGAATATACATGCACAGGAAACAATTCTGGAGGAGTTCAAAGTCTTGTCTTCTCTATTATTGTCAGTTGTAAGTTTGAACAATGTCTAATTGAAAAAAGTTTCATATTTGCTTGATCGATTACAGATGGTCCCAGGGTTGTTACTAATCCAAATAATGCTCAGGCACTCAGTGGACAATCTCTCACTCTTACATGCACTTTTGAAGGTCGTCCTGCTCCAAACATAACTTGGATCAGAATCCGTGATGGCATAGAGACTTTATTCTCCATGAATACCATTATGGAGAATGGAAGGACATTTACCATATCTTCACAAACCACTGACAACATGACAACTAGTGTGTTTAATATTTCTTTGAGTCTCGTTAGTGACGGTGCAAGTTACTTGTGTATGGCTACCAATAGACTTGGGTCTGAAAATTCTACCAAATAATCATAAAAAAAAAAACAATCAATGAAGCTACTGAAAACATTACAAAGTCGTTCTGTGCGGATTTTATTACAGATGCCTTTACAGTGGAAAGGGCACAACTCTTAAGAGAACAGCTGTGTGCACTGATAGAACAAGTTGGATATCTTGTTTAAAAGTGGAAAACCAACTTCCCACAGCTCCTGGCTACTATCCTAGATGAGCTTCCAGAGAATTGATTCTCTTGAGTTGATTGCTGCCACACATTCCAAATTCTTTTATCCAAGCAATAGTAGCTTATGCAGTGTCTCAAGAGTAGTGCAACTGAGATGTTGAGAGTTAAAAGTATTTCTAGGAAATAATCACACAGTTGTAAGTCTAACGTCACACAATAAAACTTACTGCTGTAGTACCAAGAGAAACTGGTTGAAAGACTAAAATTTAGGGAAAAAACTAGAAGTTAGGCAGAGTCCAAACATGTTTGTATTATGTCGTGTTCTTTTACATGAGTAGAAGTCTCACTCAGCATACTCAACCTAACAGTTACTTTACCACAAACTCTCAGCAACTACATAAAATTCACTCGGATTTTACACCAAATAGAAAGGCGACTTAATGCTAAAGTATATAATTTCACACTTCTCATTGTTTCCAGGATTATCTGTAGTGGTTGCTCCTTATACAACTCTGTACCCAACAAAGCTGAAGTTAATATTTGTCTAGTTCCTAATCGTTAAGTTACGGATAACCTCTTTTAGTATTTATATAGAAATTTTTTATTAGCCACAGACTGTTAATTTTAGCTCACTTTTAAAAAAAATTCCAAAGTGATGCACCATGACAATTTAGTAGTTCTGTAGTAAACAATCAATCCAACATTTTTTTCATAATGCCTTTTTTAGGAATGATAATATGCTCTCATTCTTTTACTTAAGCTTTAAGCACACCCTTTATTTCTTGTAAGTGTTTGTGAATAAGCTCTATATCCTTCTTGACTTAAAGACTGAGCAACTGGGAATAGTTTATAAGCTTCAGTCAGTGTGTTTAAGTTTTAAAATATACAAGTCTTATGCTAAAGTAAGACTTAATTATTGCATAGGCAACTTAAGAAACCTGGAGAGTAAGCCTATAGGAAGCTGTATTTTCGGAAGAAAAAAACAACAAGCATAGCACATTTAAGGAACCATGTAGTATTTGTTCATATAACATATTCAATTTGCAATGAAAATTCTACCTTGCTCTTTAATGACATCCAATTTTCTAATAATCACCCATAATAGTGTCTCACTTGCTCTCCAATCTTTATTTTCAATTAAACTCTCTGTAGTGGTATACTGAAGTATAAATGGCAGGCACGAGCCAATATAGTCGTAATCCAAGGACAAGGAAATAACCAATTCATACATAACTAAAAAGAGCTATAATTGAGCCATTGATACTTAATGCTAGCTTTTTTTTTATTTCTTACCTACAACTTTATATAGCAATCAAGTTTTTTTTACAAAAAAGTAACTTGAAACTATACTGATTCTCATATATATATATATGCAATGTTTATTAAATTAAAGTACTATCATACCACATTTTTAAGATATAGCATCAACTAATGTGCAAATATAATTGAATATTGATAGCTATAGAATTCCCCAGTATATTTGGTCCAAAATAGTGTCATGATCTTCAACTATTAAAGGGATTATACATGGTTGCTTGTGATTTTTTTTTAGCCATACTTCAAGTTAATTAAACTGGAAATGTGTGTTTAATGATAAAATTAAGTACCATTATTCATTTTAACAAAAGAATGTGGCATTAACAATGTAAGAATATAATCGACTTTAGGCTATGTGAATTCTAGCACTGCTAATTGCATGCATGGTACAGAAATCTCTAGTTGTGCTTGCTTGTTGTTTTTGTTTGTACTCAAAGACCTCATTCATCACACTAATGTATATAAAAAAACGATTTTTTTTAATATCTCAAGTTAACTTACCAGTCACAGTAACTTGAAATGTGTAGGTACTACTGCCCTCTGGGTTAGTAGCCATTATAGTGTAGTTTCCAGCATCTAATGGAATCAATGAAGTTCTTGTTAACATTGACACCACAGGAGCAGGATCTGACAGAGAATGATTAGAGATAGCCACTCTTTCCTGTCCAGTAGTGAAGACATTTCCATTGTGTGTCCATGTGATGTTTGTAAGAGGAAGGTTGAATGATGTGATACTCACTGACAGTTCTAAAGTGTCCCCAGCTAGAACTTCAGGAGATTGCATTAGGTCTTGACCACCGAGTGACACAGTAGGAGCCTCTGCATAATGAATGTCAAATTTACTTGAAATCGGCACCATTGGTATCAAAATAAATAAATGAGGCAGGGAAAAGGGAATGAGGAATGCTTTTATACATCATACTATACAGAACTTACCTGCTTGAATTAAAGTGACAGTGTCATTTCCACTTCCAAACATGTTGCTAGCCACACATGCATATGTGCCATAATTAGAAATCATTGAAGTAGTGATAGAAATATTGTTGGATGTGGCACTGTCTGATAATGGAGTCCCTTCGGGATCTGTCCATGTGAAGGTGATAGGAAGATCTGGTGTAGTAGCAGTACAGGACAGCACCACTGTGGATCCAGTTACTAGTATAGAGCCTTCAGGAGGAATTTGAGCTGATACACTTGGAGAAACTGAAAACAGAGATTGTAAGTGTTTCCATAAATAAATATTCTTGTTGTATTATTCTTATAAATTTAATGTTTTTCACAAGTTAAGAACAAAACAGTGTCAGAAAAGTTCTGCATATACTTTATTATACTAGCTAGCTTTTCCAAAATATTGAAATCAATCAATTATGT
>WLWI01005129.1_pt1 | contig 10979 bp, 12 predicted proteins | sample 6701501 | NCBI WGS metagenome assembly WLWI01 (sample SAMN12718690, study PRJNA515312) | sponge metagenome | isolation source: marine sponge | host: Mycale hentscheli | place: New Zealand: South Island, Marlborough, Capsize Point | collected 2014-11-01
CGACTAAAGCTGCGACGATAAAACTTGGAGAGCTCAATATCTGGACGCCGACAACTCCGTAAGTGCAAAAAAAAAAAATTCGAAGGTGCCGCGTTGTGCCTGGTTTTCCTATAGACGGTCACATATGTGCAGTAACTGAACACTCGTCACTTCACTGGTAGCATGTGCAAACACTAACCTACAGTGGTAATGAAGCACCAAAGGTGCGAACCCTCAGTGCTACTATACACTAGCTAGCTATTACAATATAATCTCAGGCCAAAAGAATCATTTATTGGTTGTTTTCTAATGAGGCATCAATATAGCTCGAGCAATGAAAATGGTACATGCAAACGATGTCTCAGTAAGAGAAGCTGAACTGGCCAGAGATGCTCACCAGTGTGTATATTTTCAACACAAAACTCCACTTCCAGCAACTCCATTAACTTCCCAGCGGCATATAGCAAGCTACTGCAGACCACAAGAGGTTATTAGCTCACGTTATCATAACATGGCGATAGGGGGTGTTACCCACAAAAGCTAGCACCTACGCAGAGCTGAAAGCTTCATGTTTTCTCAAAAATAAGCCCGAAATTCAGAAAAGTAGCACAATGAAAGGTCCTAAATTGCCGTTCTGAGTAAGTTCATACCTAAGCCAACGGTTAATTATCAGTAATCTCCAAAATCAAAGCATGACAAACAGGCAAGATGACTACTATAACCCTCTCGCACATGCATGCTGAGGTTAATTACATGCTCTTTCCTCTGCTATGTAGTCTATATTTCTTCTCAGTCATACTGTATTCAGATATGTGGGGGGTGTTTCTATGCTAGATACATATAAACCAAGTGTGTGTATGTTTACCTTAAGTGTTAGAGTTATGTTAATTTATTAAGGAATAAAAAGGAGGAAGGAGAAGGGGGTGGGTAGGGTGTACTAATGGTACGTTGAAATACTGCCTCTCTCCTTTCTCGTGTCTTTCTCACACACACATACACACACATGCACACACATACATACATACACACACACACACACACACACACACACACACACACACACACAGAGCCTGCTATTCTCTCCCATGGCTCCTTTCCTGCACAACTCTTGCAGCCTTCAGGCGGTCATTCCTACTTTCACTGACAGAGACCTCATGACCAACTGCCTGGTTGCCCAGTTCCGCTGCAATCACATGAACGCTCACATATTCACCATCTGTCTGGACCCAACCTCTCCTACCATCTTCAGGGTGGCCTTTGTGGATGCCATGCACATTGTTCTTAAGGAAGTGAGTAGTCTGTTAATTGTGTTTGTTTTCTCGTTTACTTTTTATTAATATTAGTGGGGTTTTTTTTTTTTTTTTGTTGTTGTTGTTGTTGTTTTTGTTGTTTTTTTGTTGTTTTTTTTGTTGTTGTTGTTTTTAGAAATCTATGTCCTGGTGGCCTAGTAACAAAGCAGTGTACACCTATGCCCCCCAGTTAAGACAGATATTTCAGAACACCGTACCTCATCTTCGTCGCTACGACCTCTCCAACCCCAACCTTGTGGCTGAGGTGCGTGCCTACTTGTCCAGTCCTGCCATGGCTGCCAGCATGCTGCAGGCCAAGAGCAAGTCTGACCGCAAGATCCTGGTGGAGATGGTCACCAACTACCAACTCATCCGAGGTCTCATCAAACTTTTCAGTCTGGATCCCATGCTGGCCTTCAGTCAGCTGAGAGAGGTATTTATATATGTATGCTAATTGCCAGCAGTAGATGTTAGCGTGGGAGGAGCATTGATGTTAATGTGCGGGGGCAGATCCAGCGGTAAGAACAGGGAGGAGCCTAAATATATTTAGGTCAAAACTTATAAAATAATATTAAAATAATATGAAAGATTTGGACATTTTTTTTTATAAAATGCAGAGCATTAACTTGTGTCCAATTTTCCTATGAACTAAATTAAATTGCCAGTATTGTACCCTTGTACATTATAAATAAGTTGGTTCGAAGGAGGGAGGGGGCCCTGGCCCCCTAGGCCCCACCTCCTCCCCTGATGTGGGAGGAGCACTGGCATAAATTAAATCAACCTTATAAAATAATTGGGTCTTGTTATTTTCTAAGAATTGGTACAATTTTTGGAGCAAAAAAAAAATTATGAAGGGCAAAAATCACAGGAGATGCACAAATCATTTTCAGGTGGTTAGTTTGTGATTGTTATATTTTTGTATCAAATGTGTTTGCTAGTATGACCGTGTGGGGGAGTGTCTGGTATTCATGACGAGCCTGGTAGGATTGGTGCAGCATCAGACCATGCCTTTCTTACCGCTCAGAGTCAGTGATGTGCTCCTCCTGCTCCATCTTCCTGAGAACATTGAGCTGTGGGATCCCAGTGACTCCATGAATGCCTTTTGGGATATCAGTGGACAGGTGAGTCCACCCGAGATTAAATTGGCAGTAGCCGAGAGGTGGAGGTGTAAATGAAAAACTTCCATACAAAGTATATTGGTCCTTATTTTTTTTTTTCACCACATCACAACATATGGTACGTATATTCAAAGTAATACGAACGTTCTGCCTAACTTTGCTCACTGATTGACAGTTTCAATGCACAGTAAACTGTTCATACTTCTTTCGCTAGCTTTGTGGACCTTAATTGCAGCCATATTGAAATGTGTAATCATGTTACATAGACATTGAAAGTTGTCATGTGCTCTATCAAATATATGTCTTGTCATTTTGAAGCCTAGCACTTTCGTGTTCAACTTACTGCTTACTTTTCTGAGGAAGATAATTTTGATTTCAACTTGTCAGTGGTCCTATAGTTGTTGAACTTTTAACACCGTAGAGTACACTTTATTGCATCTTAAATGTTGATTTAAAAAAAGTAAGCTAAAAGCTGACCTCCTAAAATTATAATTTCTTACTTGGCATAAATTACTAAGTAGTAGGCTAAAGTGGATGCTTTGATGATCCTCACTGGTGTGGGGTGCAGGCTTAACACCGTAGAGTACACTTTATTGCATCTTAAATGTTGATTTTAAAAAAGTAAGCTAAAAGCTGACCTCCTAAAATTATAATTTCTCACTTGGCATAAATTACTAAGTAGTAGGCTAAAGTGGATGCTTTGATGATCCTCACTGGTGTGGGGTGCAGGCTTCAGACCTGTAGGTGATGAGAGTCACAGTGGTTCAATTCCACCTTCGAAGCGCTTTTTTTTTTTCACCCGGTTTTTTTTTGTTGTTCTTTTTTTTTTTTCTTTTGTTTGTTTTTATATCGCCCTGAAAATGAAATTGCTCTTCAAAATACTTTTTTTTTCTTCCTCTTTAATTTTCCCCCTAGAAATTAAATGTTTGAAACTTTAGAGCTAGATTTTTTCATTCGTTCGCTTAAATTATTTGAAAGATATATTGAAAAAATGTCAGTCAAAAATAATTATCAGTCACAAAGATTCCATAAGCTTTGATCGTAAGTTCTGTCCTTCTAAAAAATACTTTTTTTTAATGAGAAATGGTAATTTGCAGGAAGATTAATTTATTGAGCTCTCCAATACAAACTGGTCAGGTGAAGTATATTAATATTAGCAACATCTTATTCTGTCAGCTTTGCAAGGTTCCACTTCACTATTTATGCAGTCAACCTTCCTTCATGGAGTTTTGAACTCACCAGTAAACATTTAAGATTAGTAATGCAAATGTAATAAAATTGCTTGAGCTGTTATGTGAGACTGTAAAAATGATGGGATGTATTGTGAAGGCAGTACGATAAGAAAGTGACATTAGAGTCTAGAATACTCTCCTTACCCAAGTTGTTCATTGTTCTCAAGGTACTAGTGCCTCTGTGTAATGCACACCATGCTTAGTCAGACTTGCATTAAATTTTATCGGTTGACTTGAGTTAAGTTCATTAGATATTTAGAACGGTGAGAAATTTCTCTTATTCTGACAAAACAAAAAACAAAAAATCGGGATCCTGAAGTTGCATGGTGGAATGGATGGACACCTGTAGTGATCAAATTAGATTGTGGTTTCAAGGGCAGTATGTATATGTATGTACTCACTCACTCCGGCCACACAATACACGCACACACACACGCACAATCCTTAGTAGCACAGTTGTTGACAGTGAACTCACTCTAAAACCCTTACCATACCTCCTTATATGGTCACAAGTGGAAACCCTAAGTCTCCAATGGTAAACCAAGTGGGAAGACTTAGAAACAATCACAGGTAGCAACAGAATAGACAGTGTTGAGTTAACAATTTGTCATTAAGTGTCCACAGCTGCACACACACACACACACACACACACACACACACACACACACACACACACACACACACACACTGGAGGAAAGAAGTAGTTATAGATGGAGTGTATATGTGCATGTGTGCGAGAGTTGTAGTATTCACACTTAGGTAAGTACTCAAGTCTTTGTGCAGTCATGCGGGAATCTAAAGAGACCCACTGACCCTATTGTATTAATACAAGGAAGACCCTTTTCCTACTTGGGGCTTGTACAGTATATTTCATTTTTAGAGTGTACCTTTGATTTCACGGAATGTCGTTACCGGAAGGCTCGGCACAATGTTGTACCACCTTCTAATTTTAGTTTGCATGGTATAAATTTGCCTGAACTGTTACAAAATACTCGGGTTGTCTTCTTATTGTTACATCACCTTGAAATTTTATGTCCAATAGGACCCTCTTACCAGACCCATAATTGAATTTGGACGAGATTACTTTTTTGAGATCGTTCTGGCTAGTCTACAGCAATCTAGCTTCTAAACTTATTATTATTGTTTTGAAATTGCAGGAACTTGCTTGTCACAAGGGTACATTCTCAAACTATGGCCAGACATAATTGTTGTTAATCACTTACAATTATGTACATATTATTATGAACTGTATAACCATGTGCTGCTAGGTGACCTATTCTCTGGCCATGAAGCTGTTTAGCCGCAAGACAGTAAACCCCATCCAGTTGCTAAAGTGGATCAAGACGATTCTGCACTATCGCACTTTGTTCCTGAAGGAGCACGCCAACGAGGCTTCCCAGGGCAGCAACTGCAAGATCCTGCAACAAATGTACACCATGCTCGAGACGGTGCTGCTTCTCTTCCTCAGGAACACCAACGTGGATGCAGTGAGGGTGGCGGAGTCCTGCTTTAAGTACCTGGTGTTGGAAGCAGAACTCGTGGAGCCGTCTGTCGTGCCTTACTCCCCCAACATCAAGTACTACCGGCAGCTGGAGTCCTTGAGCACCGTTAGGCAGATTGGACGGGCGGCGCAGCAGAAGAAGATTCGAGGAATCCTCAAGGGTCTTGTCCACACCCCGGGCAGTGCACTGGCATGGGAGGATACCTATTCATCATGGCGGGTCACCAAGGCCTTGCTCATGTCCTACCAAAAGACAACCTCGCGTGACGAGCACCCGATCGACTTTGGCAGGTTTGCAACCGAGTCCTTCCCCAGGAACTTCATGCGCAAGAACATGTCAATGCAGAGCTCTTCAAACTTGAGCAAAGAGCAGCAGCTGAATGAGGAAAACTTGCAGGCGGAGCTACTGAACTGGACGAACATGACCGGCTTTCTTTGTTCCCTGGCAGGGGTCTCCACTAAGGCCTCTCCCAGCAACTACTCCCTGCTGCTGATGAATGGAGGCGCTAATGGGGAAATTCCTAACTTGATTGATGGGGATGGAGGAAAGACTCCTGATGGCAGCGTTACTTTCACTGTTGGCTCCACCTCCACGCTTGGCGGCAGTGCAGGCATGGTGGACATCATGGGAGCTCCGACGTCCCCTGTTAGAGATCCAAACCACATACGAGTGAAGAGGAGTTCCAGTTATCATGGGGGAAGGCCTAAGAGCATGACGCAGATTAATCCTCCGTCTAGAGGTGGTTCAGGTGAGGACTGATTCTAGTTGTGTTGTGAAGGTACCCTGGGGTTTTCTCCTCCTCTCTTTCGAGAGTTGTTGAGGCCATTATAATAAGTAGTTTCTCGAGCACCGCCCACCTCAATTTTTTTCAAAAGTTGCATTTTAATTTTATTAATTTAGATTTTGTCAGATACTGAAGTGGACAACCATGTTCCTGTGCATCATTGACCTGTCAATTAAAACTAAATACATGTACTTGCTTCTCACTTGTTTTGTTTGTTTGTCATAATTGCCTGAGAAACTAATTAATAATTTTGTGTGACCTATTGTAGTAGTAGTTGTTGTTGTTGTTTTCCACTTCTCTCTCGATGTGATTTGTTGTCAAGTTAACAATTTAATGTCACCTGTAGGTCACCATAGTACCCACAACCAGCAGCAACAGGGCAGAGTTTCCAGCTCGTCCGAGTCAATGGACTCAGAAGACAAGTCTCGCACTTCTCAGACAGAGTCCTTCGTGAATGAGCTCATGCAGCTATTGAGGTGCGACAATGAGGCTGTGGGTGTTCAGATCAGAGAGACGGTCAAGGAGCTGGTCAGCTACGAGCTAAGTCCTCCCGTCTATTCCTATCTCTTTCAGTGTCTTACGGATGAGTCCTCTAAGGTATGGGGTTCGACTGAACCAAAGACGTTTTAATTTGTAGGGTTAACACTAATTTAAGAGTTGGTCACTGATTCAGTAATTTGGTTAATATTTAAAACTTTCTAGTTAGGCATTTATTTATTTATTTTTCTTTGATTATGTATTTATTTATTTTTTTTTTTAACAGGTTTTGAATTCAGATGGCAGGGCAGTGTTGAATGAGAGTAACACGGCCATGGTGGACCAGCTAGTGTCCATTGTACAGCATGTGGTGGATAACAATGCAGAGGGAGCTGAAGGTCCTCTGCAGAATCTCATGCATGTTAACATGGACGACACTGTCCTCAACTTCATCATGTGAGTAGTATTGGGAAGTGTGGGTTGGACAGATGGGTGGACAAGACAGATAAGCAGTTGTTTGTGTTAACTTTATTTGGACACTTGGGTTCCAGTTCCTTATAGAACAACGCTGCTACAACTTGATGGTGACCTTCTTGACCTCATCCTGATCGTGCTTGTCTAACATGTCTGTGAAACATACAAACACCTAACACTAAACCCTGTTTTGGAAAGCTGGTTTTAGTGACATCCTGTATACAACATAAAGTATTGGTATTCTATTGAGAGAGAGAAAAAAAACAGCAACAACACTTTCTCACTGGTGAAAGTTTATACTACAGATCTGTATACTAAGATGATATTTCATTCTAAATATATCTGCAAACCTTGATTTGTGTTCCCTAATAGGATAGGGTTTGATGTTGTGTGTGTGTGTGTGTGTGTGTGTTTGTGTGTGCAGGTATGTGAATGACATGGACCTGTCTGAGAGGTCTGTGGCGATCAAGATTAAGATCTGTCATCTCGTGGAGACTCTCATGCAGCATCATATGCTACTGAACTTCAAGTCAGAAGTGCAGTTCCGCAACAAGGTTGCCAATTGTCTGGCGAAGTGGATGAGGGGTGTGGTCTTCATATCGGAGAATGCTACACATCTGGAGAGTTTGCAGAAGTAAATTTGATAGATTTCTTCAGTAGTTAAAATGTAGAGAGTATTTTGTGTTACCTAAAATTGCAATGTTCCATGTTGTGTGTGTGTGGTGATTTATACATCAATATTCCCTTTGTGTCTGATGTATGTTGTTGTTATGAGGCATTCTCATTTGTTTGTTGTTGTGTGTGTGTAGTGAGCTGGACATGAGTGCACTGAGAGCTATAGGACAAGTTATGTCTGGACTAGTGCTCCAATCCAAGATGAAGTCCTCTGACATGTTCGAAGAAAAAGGGAAAGTGTTCATGAAGTATGCAAATGATTATACTCTGGTATTTCATATATATCCTCCCACCCAATCCCCTCCTTCTCCTCCTCCTGCCCTCCATTTCTCTCCTACTCTCCATTTTTGTTCCTTTCCAATTCTCCTAGTCACTCACTTCTGTTACCATGCCTGCAGGTATTTCAAACTGTTCATGGCCCTCATCCACTCCCTGAACAAGATCCAGTGGTCGGAGATGAGTCCCATCCACAAGCAGCCTCTGCAGCGTCACTGTGCCTCGCTGAGGGAGCACACCATCAAGGCTATGTCTAACATGCTCACTGCCAATATTGACAGTGGACTCATTCATGCAATAGGTGTGTGCAGATATTTTTTAGGCCAGGGACATCTTGCTCCCACCCCAGAAGCCACCACCCTGAAGAAGAAAAAAATGTCCAATGTTGTTTTGACCCTCTAAAGTTTGGTTTTTAAAAATACTCTGTGCATGTTAATAATACTGTCCAGACTATTGGTATTTCTGGTTGGTTATTTTTTTTAGCAAATTTTAACTAAATACGGTTACTAAATTGTCGGTGTTCCTGCGCAGGTCTGGGCTACCATGACGATCTCAAAACTAAGATCAGCTTCATTGAGGTGCTGACATCCATCTTGAAGCAAGGGGCGAAGTTTAACTCACTGGCTGATACAGCTCTGGCGGACACCATGAATGCTATGATAGAGCTGGTGGTGACAGAGGATAATAATGGGGATGTCCCTGTCATGATGGCACTTGTCAATGCCATTTCACCAGAGAATTTGGTAAGGGTCATCACTAACACTTGGCTAGTTTATTTATTTCTTGTTTGTTTGTTTGTTTGTTTACTTATCTGCCTGGTGTTTAGGATGAGTTAGCAGACGTCCTTGTGACGTTATTTGACTCTAGAAACAGATTGGCTCCTTTCCTTACCAGAATACTGAACACCGAGGTAAGGATGTGAGGTGGCTTTAATGAGACTGTGGCTCTGGCAAGTTGCTATAATTTAACCCAATGAGAGATGCAAATTGTTGTTATTGTTGTTTTAATTTTTAATAATATACACTCTTGTCTGATTTGTTGGGAGAGCTCTATCCTGTAGCTAGTCAGACCAGACAAGGTGATCCACCCACGTTTTCTAATACATTGTTCTTATAGCATGGCTGCCCATAGTAATAAGAAATACTCCTTTCTCTTCTATTCCTCACCTTCTTTTGTGTTCAGGTTGAGGCATTGGAGAGTGGTCGAGTTGACACTTTGTTCCGAGGCAACTCCATCGCCTGTAAGGTATTGTCGGTGTCCTTCAAGACATTTGGTCTCTACTACCTGCAATCCATCCTGCGCCCCCTCATCATCAAACTCATCAAGACCAGTGAGTTGGACTACGAGGTGGACCCTGCTCGTTTATCTGACTTGAGTCGTCTGAAGCCCAATCAGAACCACCTTATGGACCTAGTGAACACTTTTTACAATGCAATACAGAAGTCTCTACCCAGCCTCCCTCTGCAGCTCAGGACACTCTGCCACATTCTGTATTCTGTAAGTGAACACAATTCATCATTATGATGGGGGGGGGGGGAGGTTCCATTACTCACCTCACTCACCCCACTCCCTCACACACCTACCTCTCCCTCCATACATGCGCATGTTATTGTTTCCCACATGTTATGTAAATTCTCCTTTGAAGAAGAAAATTTGCGTTTATAAATCCATTCTCTTACACTTAGTCCCGATCTCTCGTTTTCTCTTGGCCGTGCAAATGATTGGTTGATTGGCCTCCATTTTTATAGGCTGGGGGTTAAACGTGTGACGATTGCCATAGTAACTCTTGCCTAACTCCCCTCCCCCTTTTTTTCTACAGGTGGTGGTAAATCATTTCCCTAACTCTGCAGTGGACACTGTGAATTCAGCCATCTTCCTTCGCTTCATCAACCCTGCCATAGTTTCCCCGCACAGCTATGGCCTCATCCAGGGAGTCATCCCTCCCAATGTCAGAAGAGGTCTCACTTTTCTGTCCAAGGTATAGAAAATAGTTGGAAATATATATATATATTTCAGCTTTAATACACACTCTACACTCCTAGTTAGTTTAGAACTATTGTGCTTGGTTGTAGGTGCTGCAAAACCTGGCCAACCATGTCCTCTTCAAGAAGGAAGCTCACATGGAAGTGTTCAACGACTTCCTCTGCACAAACTTTGAGGTCTCTCGGGAACTGGCCCTGAACATGGCCTCCATGGGACCCTATGTGGAGGGAGAAGCTGGAGAGTTCATCTCCTTCGTCAAGGAAGTTCACAAGCACAAACTTCATTCTCTGCTTTGGGCTAACCATGACAAGGTCACCTCCTACGCTGCATCTATTAGGTAAGGGGTTGTCAAAGGTATATGTTAGTGTGGTATAGTAGCAATTGTTTCAAGTGCTTTTACAGTGTAGTGTTCTGCTTGGGAATGAGGGTGGACTGAGATCAATTGTTGCATGTGATTATGAGGTACTTGTGGCTTTCATGTGCACTTGTATATTCACTGGTGCTTTGTTTTCCCCCTTCATTTTTATTTCTACTTATTATTACTAATGGTTTCATGTGTCCTCCCACAACCAGAACCTGCGTCACATCCCGCCACATATTTCAAGAACTGAACACTCTCCTTGCTCGCTTGGGCTCCCCTAACTACCGTCGAGCACGCACTCTGGGAAATGCAGCAGCAGCAACAGCTGGCTCTACAAGCACAGGTGCCCGGGGTACGATGCTCAGCAGTCAGTTGGAGGAGTTCCTGGATGAAATGGCCGTCCAGTGCGATGAGAAAACGCTGAGAGCCATTAAGACTAAGGAAGTGTTCTACCAGGCAGGAAGGTCTAAGGCCGGCAATGATGTGTACTATTACATCGCACGCAAGTACAAGTGAGTGTGCTCATCTAATGATTTCAATATCTTTTATATAATTTCCTCTTTATTTACTTTTTTTTTTTAAAGAAAGTTACACACTTCTTAAAGTGAATTTAGCCCAACTTTTATAGACTTTTTCCACACACTCTCTCTTTCTTCCTTCCTCCTCCCCTCTTTCATCTCTTTCTCTCTCCTTCACACTTTCTCTCTTTCTCTCTCCTTCACACTTTCTCTCTTTCTCTCTCCTTCACACTTTCTCTCTTTCTCTCTCCTTCACACTTTCTCTCTTTCTCTCTCCTTCACACTTTCTCTCTTTCTCTCTCCTTCACACT
>WLWI01005133.1_pt1 | contig 10975 bp, 6 predicted proteins | sample 6701501 | NCBI WGS metagenome assembly WLWI01 (sample SAMN12718690, study PRJNA515312) | sponge metagenome | isolation source: marine sponge | host: Mycale hentscheli | place: New Zealand: South Island, Marlborough, Capsize Point | collected 2014-11-01
GTTGCACCCCTCCATTCAATAGGTACATGATTTATACTATCCTCGGGCCTTTGGCACTAGGTTGTGTAAATCCCACAACCTCTATGTCGTAGTGTAACCTATACTTATCAACACACCATATATAGAAATCAACTGGTTTACAACGAAGACCACATTAAATTCCCCTTTTTTTTGTATGGGCTATTGCAGATGGTGCAGCACAATTAGGAGAGATTGTCTAGTCATATTGAACTCTTCCACAGTGTACACTTGGCTTCAGAGAGAAAGAAGGAGAGTGGTTATGGCAGGCAAATTGGAGAGTCCCTCTACTTAGGATCATAGAAAAGTCACTTGAATTATTGAGTGTAGAAGTAGAACTGATGACTTTCGGAAGACAAGACCATGGAAGACAGCCAAAGCATGTCTCTAATACTAAGTCTAAATGCATTATTGTTTTCAAAATCACAAATTTCTTTCAGGGAGGGAGGGAGAATCACTGCCATTAACTACTTTGGCCATTTGATGTTTATTACCTCTTCCTCTCTAACCACAATGAAAATCATCTTTCAATCGATACATTCAAAAGTGCAAAGGCTTTCTTGTCTATATAGCTGCTCAGGTGAGCACTAGCCCCATCCACACATAAAAGAATTTACAGCAGGGCTAATCCAGACTAATATAGTCAGAATCTGCATTTCCTTAAAACATCAGTAAAAGATCGACAAAGTCAGCTAGATGAAAACTGAATGTGTGATATGACAAGTACACAGACTTCAATAGGACCTACAGCGTTCATTCAATAATAAATGTTGAATTTGTAAAATTGAGTTACTAAGATAATGCAATTAAGCCTGCAGTTTCTTGCATGCATAGTCAGTGTTCAGAATGCAAAATGTGAGTAGGATATACTGTTGTTTTTATTAACTGTGTGTAAATAAAGTTATAGGCACTCAACCCTTTATTGGAATAAACACTCACTATCTCTTACAGAATATGGTGACTATGATTGCAGCACATGATTATAAAATACTTAAGTTACACTCATCCTAGAAATCTCATCTATATTAACCCTTACCGAATAACTCTCTAAAATTAGAAAATTATTGAGAGCAATAATTACTAAAAATAATTCTAGAACATTCATAATGAGGCTTCAGTCAACTATTTACCAAACATTGTCAACAGTAACTAATATAGTGACATCTCCCACAGGTGACAAGGAGACAAAAAAGGAAAACAAACTGCATTGCCGAACACATTCACAGACACCTGCTGCCTACACGTCTTGCCACTGAGATCTATTCACTATTGTGAGGTCTTAGTAGTCTGTCCCTCCCATGCATGGCATCCGACACCAACTCAAACAACAAGCCACATGCGCAACTAAACCTTACACTGCTGAGTGTACTTACTGGAAAAACCAAATCATGAACAAGACAACACTAAATATTTCACACCTTCAGCCAACGACGCCCACTAAATCTGAACAACACCTCGCCAAAACCTATACTGATGCGCATCAAAGCTCTAAAAGTAGCCCACCAGAACCATGTACCTGATTATTGGAATATATATTTTTGATTAAAAAGATTACAATAGACACAGTTGTTCTTACAAGCATCAGTTTTCACCAAGTAACAACCACAAATAACTTTCAAGTAGCTGCATATTTGAAGTACCTTGCATGCTGAACCATTACTAGCCATACTGCATGTCAGACTGCTACAAACAAGATAACTCCATCAGTTTTCTTTATGCAATGCTTGTAAACAATTTGAGAGATGTGAATTAAATGCTTTGCATTCGTACACACAAAAATATCCAAAATAAATTAATATCAATCTATATACATCAAAACTAATATGTGTATATGTCAAATATAGCCTTGCGATAATTCTACATTTCAAAATAATAGTGATAATATATACTATTACTACTATTATTATTATTATTTCTCATTTCCTATATTATACGTATTTCAGTTCCGTATTAGTGCAACTTGACTTATGTTGCCATTGTCAGTTGCCTAATTGATATACTCCTAACGATGCAAGCTCAAATTTAAACAACAAATTCTATAACTACCTAATTGAAGCCATTGAAAATTATTTTGTTAGTACAAACGAACTTAATAAAACTACTGACTTAGCAACCAGAGCCAAAATTAATTAGGACTGGATTCTATAACGAAATGAAGACAGTAGGACCAAATAAGATCATGTTGTTTCACTTTGTTTTTGTTATTGCTGACCAAGAACGAACACCATGCAATAAATATAATCCCAGACGAAGTTGTTTTCATGAAGGAAACTGCCATACATGAAATTTAAATAAGCATTAAGGAGGCAAGTCTTCCACCCACTTGCTCTACACACTGATTGGTGTCCTATCCAGTAGTCTACCGGGTAAGCGCCCACCCACCCCTTGTCGATTTCTCTGATAAGTACAAGTACTCACTTGCCAGGTATTAAATTGCATGCATGAACTGGTATTAATCATCTATTGTACATGACCGACAATCCAAATCGTTCATCCAATGTGGCATTTCAAACAAAATTGAAGGCAGTGAATACCATAACATGGTGAAAGTCCAGAGAGCCACCACAACTATTGAAAACCGATGTCTAATATTGTTTTGTATTTGTTAATGACTGGACAAAGGCTCCATTATGTCATATTGTAAGTAGTGAGGCCCTCGCAGATTTTCAAGTGTCATGTGCAAATTTGATGCTGTGTGCACATTTGCTGCCGCAAGCAAATTTTAGCGGAAACGAAAAACTACTTCACCTGCTAAGTGCCCATTGTTGCTTACTAAGTAGACTACAGTAATTACTAGATGTGAAAATTTAACTTGCCAAATGCCACCATAAAAAAAGAGTGATGGACTCTATGGAAAATTTTACTAACCCTCATCACACATGCACAAGAGGGTTATAGTAGTCATCTTGTCTGTTTGTCTGTCTGTCACGCTCTGATTTTGGAGATTACTGACAATTAACTGTTGATTTAGATTGAACTTACTCAGGATGAAGATTTAGGACCTATTATTGTGCTACTTTTTTTAATTTCAGGCTAATTGTTGAGAAAACTATGTACTAGCTTTTATGGGTAACGCCCCCTAGCGCCACATCACAATCACATGAGCAAATAATTTCTTGCAGCCAGCAGTGAAGTTTGCCTTATGCTCGGGGAAATTAACGGAGTTGAAGAAGTGAAGTTTCCATTGAAAATGTATACTGGTGAGTGTTTCTGGTCTGTTTAGCTTCTTCTCTTATGAAGACAGCATTTCCATGTACCATTTTCATTGCTCAAGGTATATTGATGCCTCACTAAAATAGCTAACAGATTGCTTGTTCTTTTGGAAGGAGAGCCTGGTAGTGTTTAATAGCGCTGAGGGTTCACACCTTTGGTGCTTTATTACACTCTACTTAGTACACGGGCACATGTTTCTACTATACCTATTGCATACTACTAGCGATATCGTAACATGATATTAAGACAAACAATTAACACAAATTCACCAGTACATTCCAGCTATGACATTGTTAGTGTACTGATATGTTCATGCAGCAACTCACTTCCGGAGGCTTCATGTTCAGCACTTTAGTGATCCTTCCCTGCATGATCAGGAAATGCGGGTTATTAATATTCAATTGGACAGAGCGGAACAGATCTTGAACTCGGGAAGGTGTGGCATTGCTTCCATTGATCAGGTATTTGTTACGGCCACCAATAACAATCTGCAATACCAAATTCACCAATGACACCAGTAGACTTCACTTTAATACCATACATCTTTCAAGATTTGGGGACTAGCCTAATTAGTTTAATGATCAAAATTGAAGATCAAAAAAAAGTTCTAGACTAACTATGTTACATAAAACCACTTTAAACCAGCTCACAATGCCCTCATTTTCACCATCCGTAAACCACCCTTACCTGACGAGAGACAGTGATTTCATCATATGACTCATATCCTAAGGGACTCTGATTTTTGTCACGATTGTCAAATGTGATGGTTACAGTTGCCTTGGTAACCCCAGCTTGCCCTCCTTTGTACACAAGCTCTTGCAGACTTCCAGCTCTCACCTAAGAAAAAGAAGAAAGGATAAAAATCACATACCACCACAAAAACATACAAATTGACCTCAGAACAACTAAAGTTTTAGTAAAACTGACCAAACTACTTGGAAAAACCTTATCTCATAGTTTGACAAATTCATAGTCTAGCTCCAATATGCAATTTTCTAGCTGTCCAATTCCAACATTCTAAACTGTTCAGTCACTAGCTGTCCAATTCCAACATTCTAAACTGTTCAGTCACTAATAAATTAGGCTACATTGTAAAATTGGGATACAGCATTGAAAGTATAAGGCATTTTTTTAATTACCCCAATGCTTCAAGATAACAAAAATAAGCATAATATTCCAAAATTGAATTACACCAGACTAAATTATGTAAAATAAGTTGTTCTTGTTTGTTTGTTTTTTTACACCAGTGCTACAACAATATTAATAGTACAGCGCGTAAGTTGCCCATTCAAAAACGTATGGGAAAAATAGCTGTTCAATTGAAATCGCACGGGGAAAGTGAAATAGCGCGTAACTAATTGAAATACCTCAGTACAAGTGGAAACTAAGTGAAATACCTCGGTAGCTAAGTGAAATAGTACGGGTAAGTGCGCACGCGTAGAGTGTTAACCTTGGAAACATACAGTTCGAGTAGTTTCCAGTAGGGGACAATGTGCAAGAGACTTTTTAAAAAGCTGGCCTACTATTAGCGAGTGATGCTATTAGGGATCAATAGCACTCGTAAAGCAATTGAAATAACACTCGGCTTCGCCTCATGCTATTCCAATCATTACTCATGCTATTAATCCCGAATAGCACGGTTACCCGTGCTATTACTCATACAAATTGGCAAGTGAGCGAAGCGAGCGAGACACTATACAGTGGTGTCTAATTGAGAATCGGGATATTTGTGTGTGGACGTACTATGTCATTTATACTTTGACCCTCTCGTATTTTTGTGTTATCTCAGTGTTCAACCCCGTCCTAAACATCGCTAAACAGAATTCTCTTGTTTATTGATCATTACTCATATCATCTAAAAATTGAATTGTTTGCTGCCTTGAATTCTTTTACGGGTGCAGTTATAACTCAAAAACATACCGGAGTTCCATTTCTATTCTAGTTAGTGGCGGTGGTAAGTTAATACACTATTTGTCGTAGTTATAAGCCCTACACAACAGTATTTACTTGAAAATGCATTGTCCACTAGACTATAACCACGAAGGTAAGTCTTTGTGTGTAGTTATGTTCAGTAGTGTGAAAGTATTATGCGTTACAATTACTACTTAGCTAAAGAATATCGCAAAGAAAACGTTTAAATAACTTGACTTGTTTTTTGTTGCTTGTTCAATTCAAACAGTTGCAGGAGTGGTTAATATGGCATTGAATCCCCTTTACCGTATATATACATAATTTAAAACTCTAGACTTTTTTTAATAGCTTGAGTGCTAGAAGTTAAAATCAATCATTTAACAATCGTGTAGTTTTAGGCTCGCTCGCCATTTGTGCTCAAGCACATCACTACAGTAATAACACAATAGTGGCTTAAACTGTCACTGCTTCAATTTAACCATTAAACAAAGAACTGCTGTAATCCTGAGTAAGAATGCTCATCTGACACACTAACAACTGAAACACTTTGGTACATTGATCTGTCTCTCTTAGAATAGAACAAAATTTGATATTAGAAGCTACCTGGTTGGTACCATATTGAAAGAGTAGCTTCATTTACTACCTCAAAAAATCTTTCCAGAAGAGAACTTCCAATTCCATTATGTCTAATATAATTGTTATGTCTCTTAAAACAATAAAGAGCAAGTGCTTAATACCGGATGCCATGTATTAGTGCACTTCTTAGTCAGTCTACATTTAATGTTAATCACATGACAGAATACTGTTTTATTTCAACATCAAAGAAAAAATACCCTAAACAATTCTTTTATCTCTATTCATATCATATCCTGCTATTACAGCTAAACATTGCATTATTGCATCCTGAAATTGAGCCATAAATGAAGAATTCTATCTTTTACACTCATAATGTATATACGAACCTGAGTGTCTCATTATGTACTAACTTACAAATTATGATTTGGTTTTTTTGTTGTTGTTGTTGTTTTTGCTTTTATTTGTCTCCAACTCCAGGGAAAAAAATCTTCACTTAAGGTTGGGTTGGCAATGGTTTCTACTCATTAGGTGTGGCTTTTGTCTAATGAACTACTACACTGGGCATGGCTAGATTAACTATAGCTTTTCAGTGTATATCCTATTTATATAATTTATTTATTCCAAGCTAGATGAAGGTTTAGTTGGAATGAACCACTCATTATTACACTCAGGTCAGAGTGATATGGCTAGATATTTCACTCTCAGGCTTTATTTTCACTCTCCTCTGGCTCTGTGAAAATAAATTAGCCTGATCATGAAATATTTCTCCATATCACACTCTGACTCATGTAATAGTACTTATTACAAGAGTCAGAGTGTGATTATGGCAAAATATTTCAGATCAGGCTAATTTACTTTCGCAAGCCAGAGGAGAGTGAAAATAAAGCCTGAGAGTGAAATATCTAGCCATATCACTCGACCAAGTGTAATACATGCAAGTGGTTTATTCTAAGCTAGATATCTTCACTGCTGTAGTTCTACTAGGGCTGATAAGTCAAGGTATAAAGTTGGCTGTTGGGGCTCCCCACACTCCCCAACTGATATTTTAGTAGCTGCTCTTACCAGGGTGGGGGTAGGTTTTACCAGAGGAAGGTGCTGCAAAAACCAGCAAAACTTGGTGAGCTTAGGCAGGTTGCTACAACTACTAGGACAATGCTCTTGCATAGTACTGCTTAAAATAAACTATGAGATTATCTAAAAGTAACATTGTGAAGATATCTAGCTGGAATAAATATATATGTATAGGTTACACCAAGATAAAGTGGAGGTCAGTAGATTTACACAACCGAGAACTAAGGAGCTGCGGAGCCGAGGATAGCGGATAGCGTAAATCTAGTACTGACCAAACGGAGGGGTGCAACCGACTTGTACCATGTCTCTAGGATATAGGAAATGCACGAAAACTATTTGATTGGACGGTTTACTTATTCACCTCCTAGGAGGTGGGTATGAAATATATTAATCTCGAATTGAGCAATCCGATTGGACAGCTTAAACGTACCATGGTACAAATATATATATATATATATATTATATAGTACTAGTGGTGTACCTGAGCACAAATGGCAAGCGAGTCTCCCTAGTTAAGTTACACAAAACTACAGTAATGTTACATGATCAATTTTAACTTCTAACACTCCAGTACTAAAAACGGTCGAGTTTTTAAATACGTATATACGATAAAGGGGTTTCAATGCCATAGTAACCACTTACCCAACTGTTTGACTTATTAACTTATTGCCACCACATACTCAAACAGAAAATGAACTCTGGAAGTTTGTAAGTTATAACTACACCCACAAAAAAATTCAAAGCAGTGAACCTTCAATTCCTTGGATGATACGGGTAAAGATTGATAAACCAGAGGATTCTGTTTAGTGAAATTTGGGACAAAATGTCAGGTTCAAAGTACAAAAATGATATGCATATCCAAACAATAGTATGGCACATAAATATCCATTCAAAAATGTATGGGAAAATTGCTGTACAATTGAAATCACATGGGGAAAGTGAAGTAGCACGGTAACTACATGAAATAGCACGGAAATTAAGAGAAATACCACGGTAGCTGAGTCAAATAGTACAGGTAAGTGTGCCACTGTAACTCTGGCCTTGGAAACATGCAGTTCGAGTAGTTTCTAGTTGGAGAACATACAATTCTTTAGTGGAGAAGTTAGACAGAATTCTTTCAACAGATTAGGAAGAGCCATAGGTTGAAAACGAAGTTCCAGAGGATGAACAATACAGTGTAGCTACAGCGCAAATGATTTTTTAAAAAAGCTGGCCTACTATTAGTAAGTGATAGCACGAGTAACCTGTGCTATTAAGGATTAATAGCACGATTACCCCTGCCATTATTACTCATAAAAATATCTATTATCCAATATCAATCATCCTAAACGTACCAAATGAGGGGGAAAAAAAAAAAGACTGCGTGCGTTTAATGAAGGTTATCACTTTTTTTTCTTTTTTTTTGGAAAAGAGGCTACTTTAGTTTTGTTTTTTTTTTGTTTTGTTGCAGAGGCAATGGCTGAAAGGGCTAAAAAAAAAAAAAGGAAGAGAATTTATTTTTTCTCAAGACTAAGCTTGAAATTTGCAAGCAAAGCCTGTGAGTAAAATATGAGCTCACCATATCACACTCTAATGTTTGAAATAATGCTATACTAGATCTTCACTGCAGAGTTTGTACAAATACATCTAATGTTCGAATATCTTGGAAATTTCTACATTCCCCCCCTACAGTTGCACACTACTAGTTCCAACTGTTTAAGTCACTTCACTCCTTGTCTTTCTCATGATGTTAATTGCCTTATTCTTTCAATAAACTATTACAGCTCTTGTCATCAAGACCTATTAGTTCTAGTGCCTCCTCCATCTGAATGGTTGGCTTATAACTACAAGCTAATCAGACGGCAACGAGCATGCCAATAAAATTTGAGATAACAACAGTGAGATATCTCGAGTATCTCACTGATCACAAACCTAAAAGAAAATGTGAAGATATCTAATATAGAATATATTTTAATTTCCCAACAATTACACCCCAAATTAATGCCTTGCTTTACTTTGCACGCTTGCTGAACGAACAAAATGTCTGATCAGTTCCAACATAGACACATGATTAACACATCGTGTATCTATGGTGCCAACTTAGACCATGTTTTGACTTAGCAAAATAAAATTCTGATCAATGTGTCAGTCACTACATTGAACCTTGGGAAAGTAATGCATGCACACTTACTTGAGTCAGATTAGATATGCCTAGGAGAAAACAAATCCCATCTAATATGTTAGACTTTCCACTTCCATTTAGTCCAGTAATGGCGTTAAAGAGAGGGTCAAAGCCACTGATTTCTGTCCTCTGGGCGTAGGACTTAAATCCGTCAAGTACTACCTTTTTTATAAACATCTCAAGAAATATTCGATAATACTTTTCTTGTTGGTTGATACACCTTCTTTCTTAACCAAAGGTACAAAAGTTCACCTAAAGTTTTCGCGGGCTTTTTTCTTACGTAAGTTTAAAGCATGCGCATTAAGTCGTAGCTATGTGAACAGCAGCGGTGTCCGGAAAACTACTAGAGAATCCGTTGTTATTTTTTTACGCCTCCATTTTTGGTTCACCAAGGAGATAGGCGGCACCAAGGAAACTCACCAAGACGACAGTAGTCAGGACAACAAAGACAAAAGTTCAACCAGAAGGTAACAAAAACATGGCTAATAGTTAGACTGAGGTGCGAGGGTGGGTGAGCTGCGAGAAGAAGATGCGCTAGGCTGTTATAGCTGTACATGGGCGTTTTTTGGGGTAGCTGAGCTATTCTCGGGTGTTCGTGTGGCAGGGGTCAGGAGCATTCCATTCATTATTCAGTTACTAAGTGAGGTTGTCTTTGGGAGTGGTTACCATGGACCCCTGATTTGAGGGAAGCCTTGGTGCCAAATTGAGAATTTTTGGGGGGCATTATGGCCCTTTTAATATTTTGTGATGTTAATGTGAAATAATGTTGGGGAGCTGCAGCAAAGCAATAAATCGTTGTAATGAGGAAAATGCATAGTGTCCCTCAGCAACAGGAACCATGATCTATATACTTGCTTACTATGTCATATACATGATAATACCTTTACAACTGTTTTAGGAGTTAATTAACTTTTATACATTGGCTTTTATGAATATTAGTAAATATCACCCATTAAAGGTGAAACACAAATCGCCATTATGCAGTTATGGCTCCATCCCTCATCATATAATGTGTTACACTATCCTGAGCAATTACCGTCCTTATTTAGAGTCCCTTCAGTACTTGCATTTGCATTATAAGATACTCTTTATTTTTATACAAGAAACAATTATGTGATTTGAGCTAATAAAAATTAAGTATAAAAAGAAATTGACTTTCTTTTGGTCAATCAAAATTGAAGAACATTATTCGCCAATCTAATTTCAGGAGCTCTGTACATTCTCTCTCCTCCCCCCTCTCCCTATCCGATTACCAGTTGTTACCATGGTATTTAATAAATATGTTTCCTCTTCCAATACAACTAGTGTATCCAGGAAGTTAAATTTGTTCTGCCGCAGCTATTTTATTCTTCTTTATATGGATTTTATATGACCCATAACCTACAAGCAGCATAACAAAGCTCTTTTAATCATTTGTTTCTATAAATAGCTGCTGAATCTTCTCAATGAACATCATCTCAGCTCTTTGTACTATTGCTTTATAACATATTAAGCTTAGAGCATGCAGAAATTCTCAAGAACAAGTAGTATGCTTCGAGAGTTGCTGACTCGCTTAAGCAATTTCTCAATTTCAGCACAATCCTATTACCATAAGCATGTGCACTAATCCATATGCATGTGCGTTAAACTGTACTGTTCATATTCCAAACCATACATTACAATTTCGATAGTTTAATTATTTCAATGCAAAATGAATGACAAAATTGTTGGTGTTTTTGCATTTTTTTTAATGGCTTTCATAAGCACATCATCTACCCAATTTGGCACCTAAACATTTGCTGGTTTGTAAAGTCAACAGTTCAAATTTCTAATCTTGGCAGTATCACCAATTTTCACTATGAGTGCATTTACTCAATAACATTTAAACGTAGAGAACGAAACTATACATTGACAATTTTGGTCTGGCTCTGTAGAAATTCCTTACATGAAGGTTTTCATAGCAAATGCAGCAGCCTCTGAGAGACCGTATAGTAGACTTAGTTATATTCACAGCATTTATGTTGACTAGCATTTTTGCTTTTAGAC
>WLWI01005135.1_pt1 | contig 10972 bp, 3 predicted proteins | sample 6701501 | NCBI WGS metagenome assembly WLWI01 (sample SAMN12718690, study PRJNA515312) | sponge metagenome | isolation source: marine sponge | host: Mycale hentscheli | place: New Zealand: South Island, Marlborough, Capsize Point | collected 2014-11-01
TGCTGGCTCCAAGACAAACTTGCTTTCCAAGGCCCACAGCTCATTACTGAATGGTAGACAGGTTCATTATATCATTTATACATTTATTCAAAATCTCAATTTAACTTGTCTGAAAGCTAGCAGATATTGACTTAGTTATGAACTTACTCGCATTTAAGACCTTTTTATTGTGCCAGTTTTTTTTGTTTGTTTTTTGTTTTGTTTTGTTTTGTTTTGTTTTTTATTTCGGGCCGATTTTTGAGAAAACGCAACGCTGTCAGCTCCATATTGGTACTAGGCTTGGTAGGTAACACCCACAACAAACAATTTCTTGCTTTCCGTGGTACTTTTGCTTTGTACTGAGAAATTAATGGAGCGCTGGAAGTGCAGTTTCATATTGAAAATATACACTGGTGAGTGCCTCTGGCATGTTTAGCTTCCCCGCTTCTTCTCTTATAAAGACAGCTTTCGTATGTACCATTTTAATACCTGATTAGAATAGCTAATAAATTATTGTTCTGGTCAAAGATGATTTTGTAATAGCTAGTTAGTTTATAGTAGCACTGACAGTTTACATCTATGGTGTTTCATCATAATAGCACATTTTCTCATTCTAACAGCCAATATTATAATATTATGTTAATTAAAACTTACCCTGACTTTTGACTTCTTGCCGAAGTCCTTCACAGAGGTTAACTTCTACAAATGTCGGGTTTAGTTTTAATTAACATAATATTGGCTGTTAGAACAAGAAAATTTGCTATTATTATAATTATTTCAGCCAAGAATGACAGAATCATTGAAAGCTATATCATAGGCTACAACTTTTCCAGAAGAGCTTCAGGGACCATAGCTGCACCCACCATTTTTTAATTAGCCACACCTACCAATATTTAATAACAACACTCATCAGTATTACTTAACAAACACCTTTTAGCTCACAAATTTTAATTAATATACTTGACTTCGACCATCAATGAATGATGATAGAGAAAGAATTGTTACATAACAATGTTAATGTATTGAATGATATTTTATTCTTTTGTTCTGCAGTTGCTGTATACAATCATTGGAAACAATTGCAGTGTTCCTGATACTACCACCAGTTATTATTTCCATTTATAACTAGTAATTAATTGCTGTTACCTTTGATTTTATCTTGATGTTACTCAGTTGCATTCACAAAACTGTTCAGTTCTTGTCATGCTAGCTAGTTAGTAACAAAGAACACTTCTTCCTAGCAAGTTACCGTCCCAATTGGAAGCCAGTTTCTGTCAAAATGGCATTGCCTTATCGCTTTTTTAGGCTTCGGAGTACCACAGCTATTGCTCCCTAACCAACAAACCTAGCCGTTTGACACTTCCATATTGAGATCCTTTACCAATTAGCAATCAATGTGATGTTTCCGGGACAAATAGGGAGATTTTGCGGGACCTGGGACAAATTTAACAAATCCGGGATTGTCCCAGAATGGTTGGAGCTTATGTTATATTATCGCATTATTCTGAAACTCTGGTATCGTGTTCTCTAAAAAGAATTTACCCTATCATTTTCCTCAAAGTCAACAATAGCAATAATTTGATAGACATCCCACGATAAATTCTTTCAAAATCACTAAAACTGTAAGATCTACCTCTGCCAAAGCCACTGCTCCATCATCTTGAATTTGATTGTTTGTGAGAACAAGTGAAAGAAGTGTCCGATTGAGACGTAGACAAATTGCTAGTGCACAGCATCCAATATCACTGACGTGGTTGCAACTAAGATTTAAATGGTTTAGATTAGTATTGTCAGTCAAACTCTCTGCCAGGCTCTGAACAAATTCATCATCAATGTAACAGCTCTTCATTGATAACTTCTCCAGCCTACAAGGTCAACAGAAAAGGAAATTTTTCTACCTAAAAGTATTTATTGATTGGTATAGTATTGTAATGAACAAAATGTTATAATAATAACTCACTAAAAGTGAAACTCAGAATAATCATTACTTGCATTTCACCGTGTTCATTACATTAGCAAATCACTGTGCACTTGTACCACAATCAGCAAGTGAATAACACAACCATAGGCTAAAATTTAGTCATTAACTTTCTTCCGCCTAAACTTATAGAAAAATACATCAATTATATGTTATTGTTATAAGAATAATTGGTATTGTGTTTTGACTTATTACACATTGAATTTATACTATACTGTGAGTGTTACACACATCCTTTGAAGTAAACAAGAATAGAAGGGGAAAAAAGAAGCAAAATGCAGGAAAGTTTTTAGCGAGAAGAGATAACTAATGCAGGGAATTTAGCATCACAGTTATGTCAAATTGGAAGAATTTAACAATAAAAATTGGAAATTCAAGTCATTAAAACCTCAATTATGACTCTAGCTTGCAATTTTTTTTCTTGTTTTGTTCAGAGGATGTTTACAGCAATATAGCTAAAAAGCTTCTTTTTTGTCTGGTGACATCCATGCATAGCAGCTACTATGATGTATAAGCTCAAAAACTGGCAATTACAGTAACTATATAAGAGCTATAGCATACATATGTGTAGGTGAGTGCTTTGACTGGCCAAACTAAGTCTATCTGATGACGTTCAGCCACTACCTGAGGATGCTACAGCCACGACATACTGAGGCTCTTGGCAACAATATTGAGACTCTAGCTGACAATACTGAGGCTTTAGCTGACAATACTGAGGAGTAGACAATATTGAGGCCCTAGATGTTGATTAGCTTTTTACTGTTGACTCTGTACCCTTTTTTTTATTCTCAGCAATAGAAAAAAACAATTAGTGCATGCAGGAATATTCCAAATAAATAATAACCCCAAATGTCTCCCAAAAATACAACATGAAAATAAAATGAACTTTGCGGTTAACCATAACATAAAATTGTACTACTATTATCTATGCGATCAATATATCTATTTATATAATAATACACTTGTGTGTCAGTAACGACAATGACGACTGACGACGACCGACGGTGTATGTATTCATGAATAATTCATAAGCTGTGGGCGGATTGGTAAGGCATTGTCATCTTCCTGTAGGTAAAGTATCGTCATATCCAGTAGAAATTGCTGGTTAATTCTAAAAAGCAGGTACAATAGATGATGGAAGGCGGTGTAGATAAAAAGGGAGGCAAAAGTACGAAAGAGAAGGTAAAAGGTGACTAAAAAGCGGGTGGAATCGGCGAGGTAAGGCCGCGTAGGTTTAAAATGGAAGGGAAGAGAAGGCACAAAGGTGAGCGGTTAATTGTAACTAAAGGGTGGGATCGACGAGTAAAGGTGGGGGTTAGTTTATAAAAGGAAGGACGAAATAGAAGACAAAAGTTTCTCAAAGTAGGATAGAAATTCAGAAGCAGGAGAGATAGCAAAAGGGGACTCCATGACTCAAGAAGAAGAGCTGATGAAAGGAGAGCTGGGGTATAAGAAAAGCTCAGATAGTTCAGAAAAAAGCGCCACTATGTGGCAGGGATAATATTGCTCTATAGCTCATCCACCATTGGCATATTAGCGCAAGGACATATCTGACCCAGTTAAAATAATATCTATGTTTACTACAGTTACTGTTATTTATCTAGCACGTGCTTAAAAATTAAAGCCTCTCCTACACCCACCTTCAATAGTTAGAGCTATGTTTAACTATTGACTAAGTATTGTTGTGACTTGCCTTCTCTGATTGATCATAGCAATAACTGCAGCCACATTGACACTACAGCCATCCAGTGAGATATCTCTAGAAATCAAATAACTTGGAATAAGTTACATCGCACAATTTAAAGAGAGATGACTAACTGAGGTGAGTTATCAAAGTCAACAAGATGATCTCTACATAGACTTATTCATTCACTTGTATACTTACTAATTTCAATATTTCTCACCTAACATGATGATCTGCTGACATTTGAACTAAAATGTTTAGAACAGTAGAACTGAAGCCTGCATTCCAGAAACTGAAATAAGCGACAATGAAGTTTACACGTGTCAAATCTATTTGTCACCTACTGTAAGGCTGAAAGTGAAGTACAATTACCCAAGGACTCTGCCAACACCATTGCAATGCCTTCTGTCAGAAGCCATCCTAAAAAATGAGCAATTTTTATGACATGCTTCTTACAATGAACCCTTACCTCTAATACGAATGGCAGTCACTGCCTCTGAATCACTTTCTTCTGTATCCACTAAAATCCAACGAGCACAACTACTACTGTCACCTCTACCAAAACAACAACAGCAAACACGACTTATATAATATAGAATAATAATAATGTTAATAATAATAATATTAAATAATAATGATAGTAAATAATAATAATAATAATAATAATAATAATAATAATAATAATAATAACTACAGAAGTTGTAAAAAAAAAGGCCACATATCATCAACCTGCCATTTATCAACTTCAAAAGTTCTGAAAGTTGTCAAACACATGGGACTTAGACTGACTTTATGTCCTTCTTGATCCTCCCTAATCTTCTTAAGAAATCCTTCTTTTTTTTTTGCTTTTTAATTTTAATTTATTATTTTTAAATTATTTATTTAAAGCAGTGATTTAGGGTTTTAGAATCAGAATCACCATTTAGTCCAGTTATTTTAAGGATAACAACATCTTAACCTTTACAAGAATGCATCAAAAAAAACCTTTGTAGTAATTATTTTAAGGTTACGAAGGAAAGTGGCAAAAGAAGGCGAAAGTAAGTGAAGGAAAAAGTATGAAAGAGAAGGTAAAAGGTGATTTACTGTAAAAAAAACTGTTGGAATCAGCGAGGTAAGGCAGCGTAGGTTTAAAAGAACAGAAAAGAAGGAAAAAGGCGCGATTTTAGCTAATTGTAACTAAAATGTGTGTAGAATCAACAGTAAAGGCCGCTTCGGTTTCAAAAAAGAAGGTGAAAGTACGAAAATGATGGCAAAAGTTTCGTATAGCTTATCTCCACAATCATGATAGTAGCACAGAGATTCACAAGCAGGAGAGGTAGAAAAGAGCTGAAGAAAGGAAAGGTGGGAGATAAGAAAAGCTGAGATAGTTCAGAAAGAAGAGAGCAGGAGAGGGAAACTTATATACCTTAACCAATGGTAGATAATTATAACTGAGCAAGATAACTTATGCTACTGTATTATTACTTTGCAATACATCAAGCGTCACTGTGTGGTGGGGTACTTACGTCTATACATATATATATATATATATTCCACCCTAGATATCTTCACAATGATATCTTTAGGTACATGACCCGTGAAATAACTCATGATATTTCACGCTGTTAGCAAGCTCATTACCCTAGTAGTTATAGCAACCGGCCAAACTAGCCACTTATCTCATTTTTACAGCTACCTTTCTCTGGTGCAGCCTACTCAACCCGGGTTAGAGCAGCTACTAAAATATCAGCTAGGAGTACCAGTGAGTTAAGTCCTAGAACAAACTACAGTATTGAAGATATCTAGTGTGGAATAAACCACTTATTACACACGGTAGTGTGATGTGGCTAGATATTTCACCCTCAGACTTTATTTTCACTCGCCTCTGGCTCATGAAAATAAATTAGCCTGCTCGTGAAATATTTCACCATATCACACTCTGACTCATGTAATAAGTACTATATATAAATTGTACTATGGTACATTGCTTCTAGTAAGGAATCAGGTGAACTTTCTTCTCAAAGTTCTAGAGAGCACATTATGTAAATGAAGCTGGGTGTTTTATTTCTTATACAAACTTAATTAAGCGTTTTTCTCAATTGTTTCAAATATTAATCCTGGTATCCGAATCTGTTTTTGAAATTTTATGTGCAATGTTAAAACTAGAAATGTAATATTTCATACTTTCTACTGCTTTTAGAATTACAATCATGAATTTAACAATGCAAGTACACATAAATGTCAAATTTGAAATGGAGTGGGGATTCAGATTATTTCTCACTATCCAAAAGAATTAGCCATGAGGAGCCTGTTATCTGAGTATAAAGTGATAAAAAAAATTAATGTTGTGGAATATAATTCTATTTGCTTTTAAGCTACCTAGCCATCTAAAACCTCTATACTTTTCCATAAAAGTATAATGTTTTTTATCATTTTAAAGCTTTTAAACCAAGGTTTCCAGTGGTTTTAATTATGTCTCTCTCTAAATAGAATAAAACAGAAGATAAGGACAGCAAATAACATCTTATTAATATTAATGAGCTTATGGACAAATACTACCTAATAATAACACATTTCTAATGGTCAGATTATGGTAGATTTTTAGTATGTTGAAAGTGATCTGGAACAGTACCAGAATCCATAAAAAAAAAGCCAATTAAGATGTTTTTTATGACCAGATTATCTCTGGATTAGAATTTAAATCCTGTTTTTGAATTATTGTTGACTGAAACCAGATGCAACGTGAAGTGAATTTTGTGTTATCTCTATGGGTGGTTGACCATAAATAGAGAGTGCTACCGCACACTCTGATAATAAATAATTATTATAATAATACTGTCAGTAACGACGACGGTGTGTATTCATGAATAATTCATGATCTGGGTCCAGTTAGTAAAGTGTTACCTCAAACTTAATGGGTAAGGATCATCATATTCAGTAGAAGGTGATTAAGGAAACAAAGATAATTAAAAATGACTACTATTGTAGCTAAAAGCAAATGAAATAGGCTAAAGCCTAATTCCAAAATTGGTGTCATAGTTGAGGTAAGGGAGAGAGACTTAGTGTTATAGTTGAGGTACGAGAGAGAGACTCAGTGTTATAGTTGAGGTAAGAGAAAGAGAGAGAGACTCAGTGTTATAGTAGAGGTAAGAGAGAGAGACTCTGTGTTATACTTAAGGTAAGAGAGTCACTAATTATGATTTAGGTACAGACCCAACTCTAACAATATTATATTTTGCATCATTTACCTTCTTAATACTTGAATTGCAGGAATCCCCTTAAGGCTGCACAGCAATGGTAAATCATTAATAAAGTTCCCAGTGACAGACGGGTCTATATAAACATGTACACTTTATAATATGCTACAAAATATCTTACTTTATTCTTATTATTAACTAGACTCATTTCTTTACTGGTTAAATTAAATTAACTTGTTGTGTTAACATCACTTCAATCACAATTATTTAAAAACATACCATAAACATTTTCACGAAATGAAACTTCTTTTTAAAAAGCCACAGCTATACCAATTAAAATAGATTAAGGAAGGAAGTATCTATGGTCATGTATGCCTTAAACTTTGTTTAGTTAGGCTAGTAGTATAACTTGTCAGTCTAACTAGTTTGCTATCACAGCTGCTGAAGCCACAAAAGTAGGAACAATTAAATTATATTTTACTCACTCATGCTGTAGACAAATGACACTTTCACTGAAGGCAGTTAGTAAAATTTTGACATTACTCTACAGTAATCGAAGGAACCAAAAAATATACATTATTTATTAGGTAAGCAAGATTTAGTAATAAACGTAAGTTAAACAATGGATTTTACAGTGGTTTGATTCCAGAGTTGGCAGGTAGATGACTAAAAATACCCAAAGCGCCTTTTCTTTATATGAACTATTACAGATCATTAGTGCCCAAATAAAGACAAAATGAGGTTTTCGCTCACACAAATTGAGCAAGAGAAATATGATAACATCCATGAGATGACATCCATTTGCTAGAGAACTTCTTGAGCTAAAATAGGCCCCCAGCATTTATCCGCTAATTAAGCTAAACAACCAGCTCGAACATACAAATGATGTCCGCTGATTAGGTAAGCTAACGCTGACAATTTACCTTCTTTACTTTCCTGGGTAGTCTGACCTCCCTCCTTAGGAGGATTCTTCCCACCAGCAGTACCTTTCTTCCCCATGCTATTGTTTCTAGTTGCCTGGTTACTGAAGTTACACCCGACATCGCAAAGAGTCGGTAAAGGGACATTTAAGTCAACGGCCGCGCGCATTCCCAGCGAGTAAAAACGCGGTAAATTAATTAAGTATTCAGCATTCATGTCGACCAAAAATGCACCAAACTTGTTTACAACACACCATTTAATACCTGGAATCATTTAAAGGTGAGCAATAAAAAATATTGAAGACAATATTAACACATGTATGTACACAGAGAACAAAAATCAGCTTCATTAGTCTTGATGCTTGCTTTGCTTGAGATATGGCAATGGACCTAGCAGAGATACTCGTGGGTCAGTTTCCAAGGAAACTTTGACTTCAGAATTCCCATTGGCATGACCATCCACATAGTTGTTAATTGTAGTATTCTCAGGACTGGGTTTCTTCTTCAATACACGCCAACAACAGTGGACAGCAATATACATAATGTTGTATAGGCATTTCACCAAGGCATTCAAAACTGTGCGCATGAAGAAATAAATGCCTCCAACATAAGAGAAAACTACAAAGAAACACATAATGTTATATAGAACTACTTCAGCCATTATATTTATATCGAGATAAAAGCCCATATATAAGAATATTCACAACACTTACTCGTTACCCAATTACTACATGATTGACAGTCTTACATGCGTGCAATAGCCACAATTTTCATTTAAATGTAAATAAACTTCTTAGCCTATTGCTATTTGTAAGCCAAAAAAAATAAATCTATACACAGCTATTCTCACTTAATTGATTACAGTACAATCTTTCCAAATGTAAAATTTCTGTTGTATTTTAAAGTGAACATGAACAAATTCGAAATTTTATTAATTGTATTAAAATAAGCTATTCCTTACCAGTCACAAAAGTAAAAGGACCAATGTTGTAGTTGAAGACACAAAATGCACTCTGAAAAGGTAAGTGAAATAATATTATCAATACAAGAAAAATCTTCCTATTTACTCTAGCATTTCACCAGATGGACTCACTAGTCCACAAACACTATTTTACCATTTAGTGAATTTGTACTCTGATCCAAAGCTATGTAGTACTCACTTTGAAAGTTGGAACTGTGTAAAGTGGCATTATACAGCGAATTACATTTCCTTCTGCATCATGTTCCATATCATTGAAGACGCACTGCGTGATGTTGCTCAAGTCACAATGGTCACCTGTTCTATCTCCACATGGGTAGCACTGCACCTATGAAACAAAATACAAGTGAGTAATGGTCATTATAACAATACACTTTTAGAACAAATTACAGGAAAATGGTAATGTTCGTCTCACTAAGGTCATCGCTCTCAGAACTGTTGAGACTGGCAATATACTAAAGATTGTTAACTGACATATATAACTATTCCTTTCCAGTTCCTAAATGACAACTATAGGATATGGTATACTCTATACACTGGCAATTGCAATAAGCAATTCTTACCAGGTAACTATGAGCAACCGAGACAGGATTAAACTGACATTTTGACCACCCTTTACCAAACTATAAACTAGTACTATAGCTGAACCTTACCAGGTTAGTGAACTGGCACATAAGTTTAATTTCATTCTTGTCCTTGACACACGCCCACGACATGTAGAGACGCGAGAACCAGACCAGCAAACACAGACACAGCACTAGGAAGAGAGCCACAAAATTCCAGAGGGCAACGACCACACGCTGACTGGGGATGCGTTCATGATACGGCACCACCATGTGTTTCTGTGTGCAAATAAAATACACTAAACTGGCCTACAGTTCCTTATGTGTCCCAGTTGAATATCTCCTGACCTTGTTGACTTTGAAGGGGAACCAACCTCTGATGTGGAGTAATATTATGATAATGAAAGTCCAGTCAAAAGCAACGATGACGACGTCCATCAATATGGTGATGGCTCTGGTGTAGAAATATCTACAACACGTGAAGTATACCAACATGCTACTTATTGCCCAAGGCATACTACAATGCACTAAAACATTTCACCCAACACACTCACACAACACAACGAGGTCACAGTAATAACTCACCTCCAGTCCAACACATATTTGCTAAAAACAGTGTTGAAAAATACAAAGACAAGAATACTCCCCAAATGACAGAATGTTATGAGCCAAGCAAATCTACCATGACACTTGAGCCAAATCACACTCAGAAAATGAGTCTGCAAAACAAAAACAGATAAATAACAAGTAGATTAACATGTGAAGAGAGTAGATTAACATGTGAAGAGAGTAGATTAACATGTGAAGAGAGTAGATTAACATGTGAAGAGAGTAGATTAACATGTGAAGAGAGTAGATTAACATGTGAAGGGAGTAGATTAACACGTGAAGAGTAGATTAACATGTGAAGAGTAGATTAACATGTGAAGAGAGTAGATTAACATGTGAAGAGAGTAGATTAACATGTGAAGAGAGTAGATTAACATGTGAAGGGAGTAGATTAACACGTGAAGGGAGTAGATTAACACGTGAAGAGTAGATTAACATGTGAAGAGAGTAGATTAACATGTGAAGAGAGTAGATTAACATGTGAAGAGAGTAGATTAACATGTGAAGGGAGTAGATTAACACGTGAAGAGTAGATTAACATGTGAAGAGAGTAGATTAACATGTGAAGAGAGTAGATTAACATGTGAAGAGAGTAGATTAACATGTGAAGGGAGTAGATTAACATGTGAAGAGAGTAGATTAACACGTGAAGAGTAGATTAACATGTGAAGGGAGTAGATTAACATGTGAAGAGTAGATTAACATGTGAAGAGAGTAGATTAACATGTGAAGAGAGTAGATTAACATGTGAAGAGAGTAGATTAACATGTGAAGGGAGTAGATTAACATGTGAAGAGTAGATTAACATGTGAAGAGTAGATTAACATGTGAAGAGAGTAGATTAACATGTGAAGAGAGTAGATTAACATGTGAAGAGAGTATATTAACATGTGAAGGGAGTAGATTAACATGTGAAGAGAGTAGATTAACATGTGAAGAGTAGATTAACATGTGAAGAGAGTAGATTAACATGTGAAGAGAGTAGATTAACATGTGAAGAGAGTAGATTAACATGTGAAGAGAGTAGATTAACATGTGAAGAGAGTAGATTAACATGTGAAGAGAGTAGATTAACATGTGAAGA
>WLWI01005138.1_pt1 | contig 10971 bp, 13 predicted proteins | sample 6701501 | NCBI WGS metagenome assembly WLWI01 (sample SAMN12718690, study PRJNA515312) | sponge metagenome | isolation source: marine sponge | host: Mycale hentscheli | place: New Zealand: South Island, Marlborough, Capsize Point | collected 2014-11-01
CTCCATGCACAATTGCTAAATTTGTGGTCCAACTAGCATTCTATAACAATGATTTTAAGTCGTCATTTCGTACCTTATGAATTGCGACTTATTATTGTGAAGGATAGTCTAGAATTTAGTGTATACATAATAGATTAATCATTGAATACCGCAGAATATCACGAGTCTGTTGGCTAGTATTTGCACGAGTGCCGCACGTATGAATGTAAATGCTGCCTACAGACGAGTGATATTCCCACAGTATCCAATGATTAATCGATTTATTGTGTACCGGCCTGCGCGAATGGCGTAGAAACCGAGTGGCTAATGTAATGGATGCTGCCAGGAAGGCTTCCTTTTCTTTTTATTTTGATGAAGTCTCATTTATAACCTTTTCTTTCAATGATAAAGTAGAAAGGGAATGTGAAAGGCAAGAAGTACAGTCGTCAGGTGAACAGTCAGTTAGTCTTGACGAGGCATTACGGAAGTTTTTAGAAGAGCACAAGAACTGCACAACTTCAAAAGAAACATTATCCAACTTAAGAACTTGGTACCGTTGGTGCAAAGGAACAAATGAAAAGAGTATATATTCCACCCAAACTGGACAGACTCCTCGGTCATTTCTATTGTAAGATTCAAAGTGCAAGCAGTACTGTATGATTCCAAGCACTGTTACTTCCATTCAAAGAAGTCTGAATATACATCTAGCAATTTAGCTACTCCACTGTACCACCCCAAAATCAATTCCGGTGTGCTTTTTTTCTTGTTGATGTTTATTTCTCATCATTGCAGTATATATTATTATTTACAGAAGTAATAGCAAGACACTATTATGTGTGCTGTCGGGATGGTAATTTCCGAATGAATTTAACTAAGAGAACTACCAGTAAAAAGCGAGTGAACAAAAAATTGAGTAGAAAAATCAAGGATGTATGTCTTTCACGAATGTACGTAAATGAATATAAGGACCATGTTGAGGTACAGTATGTGTCTGCCCACACCAACCACAAACTGTGTACTGTGAATTGCCACATCTACCTATGCCTCGCAGCTCAGTGGATGAGGTAGCGTTTAAAGTTAGCAGAGGCATTGCATCTGAAAGAATACTGGAAGGTGAGTTGATTTAATTCCATGAAAATATTTTTAATTATCTGTTTATTGCTAATTATTACAGACATTCGAGAAAATGTAGGACACCGGGAGAACAGGCAGGAGTTTCATCAAACTGTTTCTAGAAAACATTTGTTGTCAAAGCAAGACATTCGTAATGTCAAAAGAAGTGTACTTGATCGAAAAATCAAGCGCCATGATAATGATGCCATATCTGTGGGAATTTTGGTGCAGGAATTACAAAATGAAACCTTTGATCCTATTTTATTCTACAAAGCACAAGGATGTGAATCTGAACTGAAGCCATTTCTAAAAAAGGACTCCTTCCTTCTGGCACTAAAACAAAATTTCAGATGGATTTGTATCGAAAAATTTCACAGAAGATCTTGTGCATCGATGCCACGCACAGCACCAATGCATACAGGTTTAAGTTGATTACATGCCTTGTTCAAGATAATTTCTGTCAAGGTAATAGTCCACATGAAAAGGATAAAAATTAAAAAAAATTCTTGTAACATGCAGGCGAACCAATAGCATGGTGCATATCTGATCAAGATACCACGGAAGTAGTACAGATCTTTCTTCAGTGCATTAAAGATAGATCCCCTCAATCAAATGTCACAGTTCTGATGACTGATGGTGGTAAGATATTGCATACATTTGCACCCCTTACAATAATTGACAAATTCATATGTCCAAAAATACAGGAAAATTTTAGGCTAGTTGATCACATGCACAGCATGCGATGAATTAATAATGCCCTAAGACAAATTAGTACCAACTATACCATATTTCTACATTAAAGATGTGTTTATCAGTCAGAAGCAGATACAGCATAGCGTATCTTTGTTAATCTGAATCTTGCTAATATCAAACTTCATTAATCTAAATGTTGTGTTCAGGCCACAATTTAATTAAATTAACCATCAGTCACTGTATTTTCAATACAGATGTTACTAGCCCTACTCAGCTGCTAGCTCCATAGCTCCATTAATGCTCCAAGGTTAAACCTATCCCTTTTTTAAATCTACCCCTCTTTTTAAATCTTTATGGTGAAAATTCAGCCCTTGTATTACTCCCTGCCTGCTCCAATTAATGATTATTCGTAATTTTCACCAATCCAAAGCATTTGGGAGCCAAAATAAGTCTGGTCTTGTACTTTACAAATGAGCACACAGTATTTGGACCATCACTAAGACACATCCTTTGTCATGACAAATTAGCAATATGTGTTGTATGTGTTGCTGCAAAGGTCCTGGAAAAACCACATTCGTAGCTGCTCCCCGGACAATCAGGTCATGATATTATATCAAACAGCATTTTGATTGATGAACACAATTTGTACTCTTTCAACAAACTAAGTAAACAATGTATTGACCAGTGGAAGGAAGTTGAGCCCAAGTTCATAGAATATTATGCTAAACATTACCAAACTCGGCCAGGTTAGTAAGCCAGTCATATAAAAAATGAACCGTCAAACATGTAATTACAACATTTTGGTGACAATCACACACATATTCGTATTCAAACACTGACTTTGCTGATGCAGTGACATTCTTAGAGAATTTATTGTTCATATAAATTAGTAGATTAATTTATGCCTTCAAACTTTTACATTTTTATTGTGTTCCTCAGAAAAGTGTGCCAAGTGCCACTGCCACTTCCCACATGCTGATACTGATACTAACATGTACCTGGAAAGGTAATACTCCAATAATTTGATAATGAAATTCCTTAAATTAGTATCATTTTCCCACAGTTTTCATTAACTTAAGACCACATATATGAATGGAACGACTTTCTTGTACACATTCTTTTGCAAATTGAAGAGGATGCATATTTCTCATACCAAAAAAAAATCCAACTTCCTTTAAAGCACAACACAGATAACACTAAACACCAGTGCGGCATGGATATTCCTATCGGTATCGGTAACCAAACAAATTTGTTACCTCAATACAATTTTCACCATTTAGATGTATGTGTTTATAGGCAAATGGCACTAATTGGCAAGTTCCAAGCACTTCTGGAAAGAATCCTGATGGATACCTTGTACAGCAAGTTAAAACGTCTTGCAGTGACTGTAATGATGTATCTAAAGTGTGCAGCCATGCAGAATGCAAGCATCTCTGCTACCACATGTATTCCTGTGATCAACACTGTTATGATTACAATAATGGTCACATATGTAAACATATTCAGAGTACACTCAATCTGGCTACAACAACAAATGTCATTACTATAGACTGATCTATAAAATACAATATGTTATAGAATAACAGTTACATTGATTATCACTGTTGTTAAATTTCTTACATTTAGTATTTAGTACCACACGAGATTATCGGATGGTGGCATTGCAATCCTATGCTTTCACCTGAAAGAAAAGAAAATAGACCAATATTTCTACATAACATAATGAATACATGTAAACCACACGTTCTTTAGCTATTCCAGAGAAAAAGCCCAAAAAAACACTGAAACAAGTGTATTTTGGGAATGTGTAATTCATAGTTCATTTTATGTAGCTATCCTATAGGTATTGTACATGCATTCATCCTTAAAAATGCTGTTCTGGCATCACAACTCCATAATTGTGCTTTACATGAAACATTCCAAAAGGAAGGTCTTGAACAGGGGTTGTAATTCCCTGAGCTCGGGGTTAGCAGGCGAATCCGAAGGACCAGCCTGTGGAGAACTAGCATGCACAGGCACAGTGCGAGTAGTTGCTAGAATAGCTATATACGTTACAGTTAGAGATATATTTTTAACAGCAACTGAACTGCAACTGAACTGAGTGAACTGAGTGAACTGACTGAACTGAGTGAATAGAAGTGTTAATGAGTGGAATGCACACTCACACACAGAAATGCAGACACACAGCAAACAAGGTTCACAGTTCAATCCATGCACTTTACTGGCGTTCGTTCACAAAAAAAAAACAAACTTTCCATTATATTTTTCCTATTGTGCTCAGAATTAAAAGCTAGCTATGAATTATAATAGGGTTCTGCAAACTCCCAGTTATTGCATTCTGCACTCTTGATAGAAGAATACTGTGTTCACTGTGTAAGCTTGAGTAGCAGCCCCCACCCGTTCTCTTACCAAGGGTTGTCACCTGGCCAACAGCTCGAAATATAACAACGCTGCAGGCTGCACAGCCTGCAGCCTGCAATTGATAGAGAGACTTCTGGGGTCATAGTACGTGTTGAACTTAGTGCGGGGAATTACGCACACTGGAGGTCAAAGGTGAAATATTCTTCACGGTACATAACGGGATTAAAAAAAAATCGACTTCGTAAGTGCAACGGTCGCCCCTAAATTTCGCTGAATAGCTGTAAGGTTTGTACCGTTGTTTCTCTGGTTCTGGTCGGTCTTTTTTCTTGAAACTTGGTTTATAAGAGCTGTCTGTTGGTGTCTGTTTCAACTGCAACAACAAAGTAAGCGTACATTGAACAGACAACGAGAAATAAATACATAGCATAACTCCTCCATCTGCTGGTTTCAAGCGGTACTGCACCCTTAATATTCAGTGGCAAGAGATCCCTGGAGCGCGTGGGTCATATAGAGGCACACTGACCCACCGACTAACCGGGTCAGCGCAAAAGTTAATAATAATTGGTCCCCGCTGGAGTCTAGAAAAGCTCACTGTGGCTAAGCTTTATCAGTTGCTTCGTCTATAGCGTCAATCTTAGATTCATGGAATTTAAAGATTGACTTGCTTATCTAGTCAGCCTGGGTACCTTAAAATAAGTAGTTATGATGAAAGTGGAAATATTTTCAGTAAAGTTGCTTACTACATTATTTTATTCATTAGTAGGAATAAGTAAGTTCCAATTACTACTTGTTACTATATTCATATTGTAATTGCAAACAGCAAATATTTTGGTGGTCTGTAAAACAAACTACTCATAGTCTGCAGCAATTTCTCAGTTTGACTCTAGCAAAACGCACTCATCGTTTAGGAGTTACCATCAGTAGATAAAATAAATTGTATGGCCTTTAATAAGCGCCTGATCACTGTGTTATTATACAACATTTACCGCTTCAGGCGGCGGTTACTTCAACCTTCAAAACTAGAGGTGCTATCCTTCAAGGTAGTTGTTTTTTTCTTGTTCCAGTTAAGATATTTTATTTTATTTACTTTTGATCATATTTTCCCTGGTGACCAATAGTCTCGCGGGCCAGACCCTGTACCCAATAAGAAGAGAAAGAAAGGGTCTGGTCAAGTTCACGTATGCGTTCGGTCTCGCTGGTCCTGGAATTTCTCGGACCGGTAATTGGTTTTAAGTGACATTGACCTCACTATATAAACAGAGACATTCGCGCGCAAATTTAGCTTGGTTTCTATGGAACTGTAGGAATGAATTGCTGCTTATGCCAGAAACGTCTTGCAACGGACAAAAGAAATAGAAGAAAGCTACATGGTCCCAGTTGTTCTAGCTCGAAAGAAGAACTGCAGAAGCTGTCTAGTGTGTCTCTAGAAAGTTTAGAAACGCTCAGTGATAGGGATGCATACTCATGCCCACTTGTGAATTTCAGTTAAAATCAATTATTAATCTTAATGAGAAACTATCAGAACACAATGACGAAGTCAGAAGCATGCTATCAAAACTACAGTCTGTTTCTGGAACACCAATGGAAGCACAAAGGAAAAGACATCTCCCAGATTCTAGCAGTAGTGAGCCAGCTTCCAAGCAGCTTTGTATGGCAGCTTCTCAAGTTTCTAGTCTGGATGAAGATTCTGCAAGATTAACCCCTCAATCTCAATGATCCAGTAGCTGTCAGCCAGGAGATCATGCTTCACCAGATGTTCAGGTAATTTCAACGGGTCTGGATAATTTAATGCCTTCCTTATTATATTTTAACTACTGTGGGCTAAAAGCAGTTCAGAATGTTTGGTGGACATTTGAATTTCACTAACTATCTATTTATAAATGTGGGAGTCTATGAAGTCAAACATTTTTATTATGATGTTAGATTGTTATTTATAAAAAACAACAACTGCCTTTACTTGTCTCCATCATTAAATTTTGAAGTACTTATCCCATGGCCGTAGCAAGCGGTCCGGTTGATCCGGTTTTGGCCGGACCAATATTTTCACCTCGTAGCCACACCCACCTTAGTTGCTGCGTAGAGCATGCGCATAGGTTCAAGGATTTGCAGCTGTTACGTTCTCCTTCTAGCCGTTATTCACCTGTGGAGCATATTGGTTTGCTTGCTCCCATTGAGAACCCAAAGAGATGCTTTGTTTGAAATCAAAGACCGCTTCGATCAGCAGGGATACAAGATATATTCCTCTCTTGAATCTCTTCTGATGAAATCCTGCAAAAGTGAAAGCATTAATGATGATCTTGATTTCATTACTGCTTTTTATGGGGATGATCTTGACAAGAAAACTTTGCAGGCTCAACTTCAAACTTTTCGAGTCCATTTTGAGCAACATAAGGAGGGTAAAACAAGTAAAACATCATTTTTTTGATTTATTAGAGTATTTTTCCAACCTCTCACAAGGTCAATCAGCACTCATGAACCAGGTGTGTGAACTTATGCAGCTAGTTCTAGTGATGGCAGCAACAAATGCAACTTCAGAAAGATCATTCAGTGCATTGAGGAGAGTAAAGAGCTGTTTGAGAGCAACAATGCTTCAAGAGAGGCTAAATTATCTAATGCTTCTCCACGTGTTCAGATGTCCCAATACAATGTGCACACTGCATTATTCCAAGGAACCCCAGTTATTGTTTTTTGTTGTTATGTTGCTCATTAGTAACTACTCCAGGAAATGTTTGGATAAACCCAATAAAGTCCCACCCCTTTCTTCCTGTGTATGCATTTACTATTCCATTGTATTGGTTTTTCATTAAATTTCGGGGAAGGGGGAGGGTGAAGGGAGGGGACTGATTAGCTCTGCTTTAATTCCCTAATTTGAGCTAGAATGACCATAAATAGGTGTGATATTTTTGTTAGAAAGCTTGAAAGTGCTCTTGACTGTAAGGCAAGGGAAAGCCTTCCCTTTTGTATTCAGAGCTAACAAAGTACAAATCAGCTATGAATTGCCTGCTATTGCCCAGTTTGAATCAGAGTTACATTCAAAACTGAAACCCTAGCTTGGTATTTTAAGTTTCAATGGGCCCTTGCAAGTGATTTGTGGGTCACCTTATTTCTGATTAGATAAATATGAAACTAATAAAAATAATACAGCATCAAAAGGTAAACTTGCTTTTTCTGTGTGTGTATGTGTGTATGTATTGTTGTTTATGTTTTTGGTGCTTTAAAAATAATGTTGATTTCTATTTAAAAGGACATTTTAACTTGGAATTGCATATTCCTGGCATGTTAAACAAATTAGTTAGTGTAAGGTTTTGTGGTCTGGTATTTATCAAAATATCCTCATCCAAACTTCAACATTAGGTGTGTATGAGAAGAAATAGCTAATATTGTACGTATTATATGTTTCAATAAGAGGTGAATATTAATTGAAGAATCATTGTTCAACATATGAGTTATTTCGCTAAGCAAGTTGTTATGCATATCCCCAACAGATATTCAAAGGAAATGGCCACAAAAATTGAAGTGGTGAGTACGGATTAACCAATAAAATGAATAATAATAACAAACTAGATGAAATGAGTAAAATTTTGGATCATCTCATGAAATTTGTTCCAACTTGGCCGAAAAAGGGTGAAATTAGTCTTCCAGATGCAAGCAAAGTTACTTTTGATGACACCCGGTTCTTTAAAATATTACTTGGAGGTGATCAGCTCACTGCTGCCAGGGTACGAGGAACACAGGCTCTTAAGTAACTCAAGACAAAGCATGTGACTGTTTACATGGTTTAATTCCAGTTGTGGAGGACTGGCATTCACGAATGGCTCTTGTATATAGATGTAAGTGATTTATTGCAGTTTGTTTTTTTGTCATTGTTAATGTCATAATAATTGCATTGTTCAGGTTATTTGGAAACGGCTCTTTTCACCAAAATCAGCTAAGGAGAAGTGCACCATGTACCATTTGCGAAACCTTATTTACAGTACCCTCTGACCCAACAACTAATATGAATTCTGCAGAAGACTTTCTTTTGCTACTTTTGCATGCGCATACTGTGGCTGCTGCTAACGTAATACTGTCCTATTACCCAACTGACAATTCTGTTGAACTTGCGAGACGTATAGTAGTTAACTTTGTAACTATACCCAACTTTAAAAAATCCAAAGGACACGACTCTGACAATTGCAGCTCAATGGATCGAAGTTCAGAAATAAGAACACAAAGTGAAGATGGTGTACGTTGCTATGGAATTGAGTTTCTGTCTCTTTCATGAATTTGGCATGGGTTTCATGATTCGATTAGAGAAGGTGATGGTGATAGAATACTTCCTTACAGTTAAATTTTTGTTAGTAATCTTTAAATCTTCAAATAAACGAAACTATGCTAAAGAAGCAGTCAACTTATTGTTGCAATACTACTATCTGTTTTCAGATCGCCAGAGAGAGCAACTACTATGGAGTAGGTGTATTAACACAAGAGGATATTAAGGTGCCAATATACCGTGTGACGTTCATTATTATGGAGCACTTAAATAGAAGTTTTAAAATATGTATCAGAAATTTAGGGGCCAACATTCAACAGAGCTCTATTGTGAGAGCCGGAAAATGTGTAGCAGCAGTCCATAGTGTGTGTGATAAATTTGAGAAACAAACTTTATCCCATTCCTACTCTATGCATCACCCCATTCCTGAATTTGGAAAAGATTTAGCTGGTGTAATAAAGGCATTGGATGAAGAGAGTTTATTTATCCCAACACGCCAGAGGCAACATGCTTCATTTAACATTAAATGCGGACTGATGGAGATATTTACGACGGATCAGTTGTGTACCAAGACAGAGAAAACTATTTCACATATTTACAAGAAATGACTATTCATTGTTTAAAGTTTACATTTATCACATGAACATAATTTAGCACATGTATCACAACATTTACAATTAGTTATACTCATATCCCTTTCACAATAACTCAAAAAATTATTAAAAATATGTTTTCTTCTGCAAATATTCGAGTTTGATACATAGTTTTTCATTATTTTTGTACAATTTTTAGAAACTTTCCCTTCATACAAAATAGCTTCAGCATACTCTCCATCCCTTCAAGCTCTCCCTGTTTCTTGTACATATTCTTCTATTGTGCTGGGCACACCCCAATGCATAATGGTGCGAATATCTGGGCAATCAATCCCTAATCCAAACCTTGAGGTCGCAATGACAAGTTGTAAAGTGTTCTCCTTAGAATAAAAAGCAGACAATATTTGCTCCTTCTCCGCTGTAAGAACACTGCTAAACATCTCTATCCGTCTGTACTGAGGCAAGTTGGGATAATTACGTGGGGATGTAATGTCACCACTTGGAATAGAGGTCAGAACAGTCTCTATACTTTTGCACAAACAATACTGCTTTAAGAAAACTTGTACTTCATAAATTTCTACATAAAATATCACTCATTTCATCATGGGTAACTGCAGGATGAATGCAGTGTAATCAAAACTGGATTCGTCATAGACAACTGTTGTAATGCACATTTGTATGTTTCCGTTGTGGCTGTTGCTGTCAGAGCCATTACATTAACATCACTTGGAATCAAGCTCCTCAGCTCACCTAAAACAGAAAATGCTTTTCTGAATTGGTCTCCCCACAGTTTAATACAATGCGCTTCATCAACAACAAGAGCAACTTAGTTTTTCTTTAAATGTTTTTGAAAGAAGCATATTTCAAAAAATAGAATTTTCTACTATATTTTCTGGAGTGATAAATATTAGCCGTACTTTTCCATTCAATACTCTCATTATCACTTGTCAGATTGTGCTTCACCAACAAATTCAGTAGATAGTCCATATCCAGCAAACTTAGCTTGTTGGTCCATCATAAGGGCAGTTAGTGGACTAATATGAACCACAATATTTCCAGTTGAGCCTGCAAATAGTATATACATAATTTGTATAGCTTCTTTATTAATATGTACATGGATATGGTACCTTTTATCTTGTCAAACACACTAGGAAGAATAGCGTAGCATATGGACTTTCCATAGCCTGTTGGTAATGACACAAATGTATCCCGACCACTAACGAACAAAATGATTGCTTCCAACTGTTTCTCCTTCAGTGTAAGTCCGAATACTCGAGCACTCTCCGCCACCGCTGCAGTTACATCCATGTCGACAGTAATTTCAGCGCGCTAAAATCACCTGAACCATAATTACCGCGTAATCAAAGCTTTATTACAGTACCGCAGTGGTTACACTTGTGCTGACAGTGCAAGACCAAACGCATACATGAACTTAACCAGACCCTTACTTTCTCTTCTTATTGGGTAAAGGGTCTGGCCCCGCGAGACTAGGTGACTAAAGGGTATAGGACTTCAAAATTTACAGTTGAGTGAGCAAAAAAAACTAATATCATTTGGTGCACGACAACATTATAAGTGGTATTTTGTTTCTGAACTGTACATTTTGTTTGAGTTTTATTGAATGTTTATCTAAGAGTTTTCTTTTCTACTTATATTTGTCGCAACATTCCGACTAAGGCTATGTCAGGGAGAGAATACATAAAAATAAACTAGTGGTGTGCTTAAGCACAAATGGCGAGCTTAAGGATTGATTTTAACAAGTAACACTCAAGCTACTAAATTAAAGTCGAGTTTTTCAATTACGTATGCGGTAAAGGGGATTCAATGCCATAGTAACCGCTCCACGCAACTGCTTGAATTGAAAAAGAAGCAACAAAATCAAGTCACTTTATTTAAAGTTTTCTTTGTGACATTCTTAATAGTAGTTGTAACGCACAATACTTTCACACAACTGAACATACCTACGCAAGACTTACCTTC
>WLWI01005139.1_pt1 | contig 10971 bp, 5 predicted proteins | sample 6701501 | NCBI WGS metagenome assembly WLWI01 (sample SAMN12718690, study PRJNA515312) | sponge metagenome | isolation source: marine sponge | host: Mycale hentscheli | place: New Zealand: South Island, Marlborough, Capsize Point | collected 2014-11-01
CTTACACAATAATAAACAGGAAGTAACAAAACCTTTCAAAAAAATCCTTTTCAAAATGTCACATTTCCATTATATAACATTCATTATCTTCATATTTTCCTTGAGTCTGGCTGGAGAAAATTGGTAGTACTTGCTGGGCTAAAAATGTGATATTCCTGTCACATGTTATGTATAGTGTCCACGACCCTTTAGTTTTTTTTTCTGAACACTACCGAACTGTCTAACCAGAACTGTTCCTCACATTTGTCAAACTCGTGTGTCCAATAATTATTACACCCATAGAAGATGCATTAAAGTAAACCAGAATTTAATTAGGGCAGTACATCTTACATCACCAATGTTATTCATTATTACTCCGATTTATTACATCCCTCCAGTTTATATAAGCATTGTTCATGGAGCTTAGTACACAATACATTTATTTCACTTGAAAGAACATAATTTGTCTGATTGGCCTTTACGCTTGTGCCTGTGGCACTCGTGTTAATTTTAAGCCAACAAACACGCAATATTCTCCTGTATCCAAATAATAATAATTATTGTAAATGACTATAGTAAATCATTTTCTATATTATTGCAAATAATTCTTGTGTATTGGCTTGGTGACATTGTGATTTGAATAGATAAGTTTACCAAAGAAAGAATGTCAACTAGTAAAATTGTAAAAAAAAAAAATGTGGATTTAGAGTTACCCAAAATAGTAAAGGGTATTGTGTTGCAATTGCTCTAAAATGTATGTAAACATGAAAAGTCACTAGCTCATGTGATAATATATTCCTAAAATTACAGCTGCTGGTCCAGTCGCAGTCTCAAATAATTAGTTTTTAGTGCCAGCAATCTGGACGTGGACATTGTTATTTGTTTGAGACATTATGTTCATCTTTAGGCCACTCAACTGAATTGTGTCATTTTGTCATGTTCATTCTTAGGCCACTCAAGTCGTTATCATGATGCCATGCTATTACTCCCCTACTAGTTTTAACCATTCACTTTTTCTCATTTATTCAGTGTTCTGTATAAGTCAAGTTTGGAAAAGTCTATTTTTTCTCTGAATTAGTGGTGACTACCTTGGGAGGGTTTTTGCTGCAGTTACTCAAGTGCACACTCGGTACAGGCATTACGGGATAAGTGAGGATAAGTCTGACTGATTAGTAGAGTTGGAACATCGCTCACATTAACCAGCCTGATTAGCTGCTTTTAACTTTCAAGTATGCCACACAAAATGGCCTTCACTTATTCAATTAAGCAATAAGTTAGATATATCACCTTGTAAGGCAACCGACCTTGTTTCCATACATTTTAAAGCAAATTGAGACTTTGCTAGTTGTTATACTATTATAGGTAAGTCCAATCCACATTTTTTTCCTTTTTAATACTAGTAAGCAAATAGTAATTCTGACTATACTCTTTGTTGTTAGTTAATGTGCTCACACTGAAATTTAATAAGGATACTGTGGCTATTAATAAGTTGACTTTTTGGCAGTTTTTATTGCAACTTGCTTAAAACATGGGGCAGAGCTTTCACTATACAACCTGAATTCTTTAGAAATAGATTTTGTCATGAGTATTCTTCTATGTATATGGTTTCTATTTGCATGTACTTCATTCGAATAGTTAATGTGAACAAATTATTTATTATAAAAATAGCATTATTTCTTGCTTAATGGTGGCCCAAATTTTTCCACTCCCAGCTCACCAAGAATTTACTCCATTAGGAGTATGAGGTGAATAAAAGTGTACATGAGAAGAATAAGAGTTTACAAAGAAATGCCAATGCATCCAAATTCATGAAATACTATAATAAGACAGGTTAGTGTTATGTATAAAGAGATATTAATGGAAGATGTAGGTGAGTATAATGTAGGCCATGACGAAATAAGATCAGCAAAATATGTTTAAATGAAGCAATTCTGAATACAAAATGGGCAAGAAAAAAGGAAAATGGACAATAATTATAAACAAAGTTTCGCAGGGCGAACAGATTCTATAAAATATAGGACACATTGAATAATTACTGTATCTAAACCTCAGGTATGAAAATAGTAGATCATATTTAAGTACTACATTTCAACATAAATTACTTGTGCATATTTATGATAGTTCATAGTTGAAAGTAATTGGCCTATGGTTCTTATATCTTAATTAACATTTTTTCATTCAAAATTGAATATTAAAAATTTACTCCTTTGTTATTAAACTACTACATTTCTTAAAATTTAATGCAGAGTTTCAATCATGGATAAACAGTGACTACATATTACAGAGTATTTGTTTTTAATAATGTATAGTATTTGTAACTTCATTATCATTACTCAATATTGGTTTGTAATCAAAATTATGTTCTAAATTTAGGAAGTTCATGCTGAAAATTTAATATTTGTTTGGGTATATATAATTATTATAAACTAGATAGCATTACAATGTAGTAGTATTATGAGATCTAACTATATTACAGATATACCATTGTGTTATTACACTCTGAATGCAAGCTACTACCTCCAAATGTTTCAGGCTAACAATTCTTTGAGGTGTTAGATGCCAACTGTACTCTAGGAATCTTTATAAACTCCAGTTGTGAGGCTCTTCAATCTGCCCAGGGCACTTCATCTGCTGAGGTAATATTCTAGTCCCCTGGCTGCTGTTGTAGTAGCCACCACTATGTAGAAGCTATGTCCATGGTATTGATCAGAGTAGACACCTGCTTCGTCCAGCATGTCCTTGACAGCTAACAACAGGCACCTTCGAGTCAGTGGCTCACCATTGCCAAATCTGAAAAGGGGCTCTGCATATTGTTTGCAAGTCTGAAAAGATATACAAGCGCACCTTTGAAAGGTTAAAAGCAGAAGTGAATAAATGCATAAGCTAGGGAGGAATATATCCAAATGATATTCCTAGTCTTAGCCAGTTTTTATTCAAATACGCCATTCCAGGGATTACATTCTACCTATCTTAGAGAAAAATTATTTGATTGTATTGTAAGTTGAACTATGAAAGTCAAACTACTATTATTTGTAGAAATTTTGCAATTTTCACTCATTCAATTCTTTTTGAGGAGCTAAAAATACTTCAATAAGTCAGGCAAAACAGCTACAATAACAGTATATCCATTAGAATTGGCGGCTGCTTTTCTTTGAGGTGTGATATATATAGAGATTAATTATGACTAAATTTTATATTTTAAGGCTTAGTAAGGAATTATTAACCTTATCTTTTGCTTCTATGAATTTCTTAGGCTAGAGTAAGACTCACTTTTTTCAGAAATTCCTCGCACAATTTCTCTGAAAATTATAATGAGGTATTTTAGCAGTGTGAATACTTTATTACAGAGATTTTATTGATTTAACATGGACAAATAAATTGGAGTAGAGTGGAGTATAAAAATATTGAGAAATAAAGGACATAGCTAGCTAATGTGCAAAAGTTAGTTCAGAAAATATTGAATTAGTGAAGTATTTATTTATTATAGCTATTATATGCCATCAACCAGCAAGTTTGTGGGTTTATTTTTCCATTAAACCTCGTTGAGGGATAAAAAAGATGCAAAACATGAAATGCTGACAGTAGCCACAGGGATAAATAATTACAAACTAGGTTCTCAAAGTCTTTTCCAATAGAAAGTTGCTTGCTTTTTTTCTTTTTTCTTCACATTAATATTTTTGTATATGGGTACTATTATGGCATTTTTCTTGATAGGATTCTGTTGAAATTCATGTTGGACCCTCTTTTTATGCACAACGATTATCTGGAAACAAAGCTAAATAGGTTTTGAAAAAATATTGTTACGCTACTTTCAAATTTAAGATACTCTGAAAGCTCTATTAAAGTGTCAAAATGTCACTAATGCATTTCATGGTTCCTATGATGACATATTAGGGACATGTGTGATGGTTCTGTCTTCAAAAATTATTTCATTTTCAAAATGGACAAAACTGCTCTACAAATTATAGCATATTTTGACAAAATTGAATTGTGTAATCCCCTTGGCTCCAATGTAAAGTAACACAAACTGGGTTGATTTTTTTCTTTTGGAAATTTAAAGCCGAAATATCGATCCAAATTAAAGTGTTTTTTTTGGTTGCATGTGTTGCTAATAGTGTGACTTATTCGGAAACATGGGATAAACTTGTTTTTGAAGCCATTTGTTGAAAGCATAATATCACTCTGCAAGAATGGTCTTGACATCTCCTGTGAGGGTAATAACCAAAATTACAAGGTAGGGTTGCATGGTTTTCTTGCTGACAATCTGGGAGCTCATTTGATAGGAGGTTTCAAGGAATCTATGTCATTCGCTTACCGAATTTGTCGCACATATATGGCAACCACTGCACAAATTCAAACCTCTTTTTTGGATTCCCAATTCAAGTTGCGTACTGCTACTGAGCACATGCAGCAGGTGAAGTAACTGAATGATGCAACTTCAGTTGAATACGGCATTAATCATCCATCTGAGCTAGACAAAATTCCTAGTATTTCTGTGGCACAAAATCTTCCTCATGACATCATGCATGATTTGTTCGAAGGAGTTGTTCAATATGAAATAAAGTTGGTCATTCTAAAGATAAGGCAGTCTGCATCAAAGATATGGCTTCATGCAGTTACATTGCCTCTTATTTTATTGGTGATTTCAATCCTGAACTTTGTCAGGAGTGGGTGTTGTACATGTTGCTATTGCGCATTTGTAGTATAGCTTGTTCATGGTCGATAAAACACCGCGTCCTATCTTAGAGTATTAATTGAAGAGCATTATTCCCATTTTCGATCAGCAAATGTAATTCCTAAACTCCATTATATGGTCTACTATCCACTGCAGATTATGAAATATAGCCCTTTAGTTTACAGTTGGACTATGTGTCATGAAGTTATAATGTACATATTAAAGTGTATGGCAAGCTATGCTAACTTTAAAAAATATTACCTTGACTGTTGCAAAAATAAACTCAGCATGCGTTCTGTTGCCACATGAATTGTGGTGATACCTATCTTATCTCCAAAGTTGAACTGTCCAGAGCTTTCAAAACTGTTTTATTCAATGAGGAACTAGAAGACGTTCAATTACTTTATAAAATTTTGGAATTAACTCTCTACAGGTTATAACTCATCTATTGTGGATCATAATGGACTGCATGCATATAAAAAACTTTTGTTGCATATATTTGGGTGAGAGTGAACTCTATCCTATATTTGGTAAAGTTCTGCAATTATTTGTAATTCCTAGCAATTCTCCGCAAGATATCAAGTGGGCTTTTTATGTACAGAAAATGGAAGATTTGTACTTCGACTCACATTACTGTGCATATTGTGTCAAATTTATTCCATCATTTTTTACAACTTGTCTGTCATCTCTACCACTTTTTCTAGTGCTTCATTTACACAAACCATGTAAATCATCAAACACCTTTGTAATTCTCAAGCATTACTTTATCACTTGAACTGAATATTGAAGAATTTCATTTTGTTCAAATTTGTATACTATGATTTTGGTAATGATCATGCGTCTATGCATGTGTATGTAGTATATTTGTGTGGTGTTGTGGTTTGATGTAATATTGACATAATAAACATGTAAATTTATTGTCATTCATACTGCTATATAAAGTGTGCATGCCATCTCAAGGTACAAGTTATGAAAGCTGAAGGGTGTGTGTCATGCGCCCTTTTTAATTAAAGGCCTTCAACTTCTAACAGCATGTTTTTTTTCTGATGTGACAGGGCCACTATTTTACTAATTTGTACCTGATTTGTCCATCTAATCATATGCTCAATTCACTGTGAATACCCACTTCCTTGGAAGTGAATATGGAAAGCATCCTATCCAAATTTATTTTATTGCATTTTCTAGCCTAAAGCCTTCGTTCAGTCTATACATGTTTCATACTAAAGAGAGAACTCATGATGAAACCTATGCATACCTATAATAAAATTGTTTTCCACACCTTGCACCAATCATTCAAACAAGGGGTGGGAGGGGGGCAGAGGGCTTTAATCCTAACATGTTGGTGAAAGAGACTATTGTCTTCTTCCATGCCACCATTTCTGTTGTTGTTGTTTTTTAAATAGTGTTGTTTCTTTATACCACTGCCATTAAAATATATAAAAGGCAGCTGTTTCTTCTCCCTCCCTCCCCCTTCCCTAACCTTAAGCTATACCCTACCATCACCTAAATTTATTCAGCAAACACCCATTCCTATACAAGGTTAGTTTCATCTTAGCTACTGATTTCTATGACCCTTTTTTGCAGACTCTGTTTATCTCATGAATTATTCATAAACTTGAGCACTCTTGTGTTCATGTAAGTTATTGCATTACAATTATATTATACATATACTTATTGCACAAGTCAGCAATGAGAGATTTTTGCGAGCACCCTGATTAAGTATTTTCACAGCGTGTAAAGAGTCCATTGACAACCAAAGCAAAACCAGTAAACTGTCTTAATAATTATTAGAGTTAACCAAAAAAATACAAGGCTGTAGAGGTTAACGAACTAGTTATCAACACATTATACATTAATTTAAAATTTTATTATGGTTGTCAATGGACACTTTTCAGGCAGTGTTTAAAGACCCAAGGAGGAGTGAAAATACAAAATGAACATGACATGTGATCTTGACGTGTACTGACTAACTAAAGTGAGAGTGATAAATCTGTCTAATTTGTTCCAGAATCACTTATATTACTACCCAACCTGAATTCTTTAGTAATAGATTTTGTCATGAGATGTATTATGGTTTCTATTTGCATGTACTTCATTTGAATAGTTAATGTGAACAAAACATTATTTCTTGCTTTATGGTGGCCCAAATTTTTCCACTCCCAGCCCACCAAGAAATTAACTCCATTAGGAATGTGAATAAAAGTGTACATGAGAAGAATAAGAGTTTACAAAAAAATGCCAATGCATCCAAATTCATGAAATACTATAATAAGACAGGTTAGTGTTATGTATAAAGAGATATTAATGGAAGATATAGGTGAGTATAATGTAGGCTGTGATGAAATAAGCTCAACAAAATATGTTTAAATGAAGCAATTCTGAGTACAAAATGGGCAAGAAAAAAGGCAAATGGGCAATGATGTAAACAAAGTTTCACAAGGCGAACAGATTATATAAAATATAGGACACATTGAATATGAGTACTGTATCCAAAGGTATGAAAATAGTAAGTCATATAATATATTTAAGTACTACATTTCAACAAATTTCTTGTGAAAATTTATGATAAAATAATAGTTAAAAGTAATTGGCCTCTGGTTCTTATAATCTAATTAACATTTTTTTTCATTTAAAATTGAATATTAGAGTTAACCAAAAAAATACAAGGCTGTAGAGGTTAACGAACTAGTTATCAACACATTACACATTAATTTAAAATTTTAACCAAAAAAATACAAGGCTGTAGATGTTAACGAACTAGTTATCAACACATTATACATTAATTTAAAATTTTATTATGGTTGTCAATGGACACTTTTCAGGCAGTGTTTAAAGACCCAAGGAGGAATGAAAATACTAAATGAACATGACATGTGATCTTGATGTGTACTGACTAACTAAAGTAATGACTAGAGTGATAAATTTGTTTTTCTCTGTCTAATTTGTTCCAGAATCACTTATATTAGTATATTAGTAGACAGGATTAATAAAAGGAGGATTACTTACAGTCAGACTAGTATAAATGCTATTAGAATTAGCACAATCAATTTGCACTTACAAATACTAGAGGTTTAGTTTTATTAGGCAAATGTGGGTGAGAGGTAATGTGTTAGTCCAGTCTATGAGATTACTTCACTTGCACTAACCAAAAATGACTACTTGCACAACTTATGAACCCCGTCCCCCCCTGCCCCGATCCTACTGAGAATTGAAACACAATAAGAGATTACAGGCTTGGGGAGGCAACTGCCCACCTCCCACACCCCCACACCCCTGGTTGTTATGCCAGTAAACTGTCTCTTACTGTTCATGTTTTTCTATAATAACAAAGTCAAAAAATTGATGCCTCTGTCACTTAGAATCCAGTATAGTGGTTATATGACTGTGTTAACAAGCTACATTGTAACTTGCCAATTAATTTTATTTATAGTCTATCATGTTCAAATGAAAATGTAGTCTCAAAATATTTTTCGGCACACAGAGCAGTAGAAGTTGAGAGCACAATGGGATATGAGTATTATTAATTTGAAACAGGAGTTATCAGTAATTCACCTTGAAACCCTCCTCCTGTATACGCAGCTTTTGGTGACTATGGACACTTTTCCATGCATGATGCATGCATGTAATTGCTGCTATTTATCCAGTATTTAATTTAATAGTTCTAGTCTTGGCGTAGTTTCACTGAGAAACCCACTATTATAATTCTGCCTATGTCCCTGCATGACAAAATCATCATTGTTCTTCGGGAACTCCCTTATGGCCAGCTCTTGTATCCTCTCAGCCTTGTAACCAGACAGTTTTGAAGCCTTGCTAATAAATTCGGAAACTAAATCACAACGGCTTGCATGCGCCATACCACTCAGTTCTACAGCCAAAGAACTTTTATGGTCACAGAATAAAAGGTCAGCTGTACACCCAGTTTAACCACAGGAATGAATGGGAAACATTCATATCTTCTTACATACTATTTTTTCACACTAGATATTTCATTAACTTTTGTTTCATAGGCAATTTGTAAATGTATTCAGTCCCTGTAGCTTATAAGCTGATGATCTCATTTAGTGAGCCATAATATTCAAAAATAAATAAATTCACTGAAGAGTCCTTGTCAGAGTCAAAACGTCTGTTGTTTTGACTTCTCATACTAAGCTAGAACTACTAATATATGTTATATATTTTGAATTTAAATTAATATGGCCTCCACACACAACAGCCATGGGTGTATGCAGGGGGTTCAGGTGTTTAACCCAGTTTCAAATACATAATTCATGTTCAATGTGGTCGCTATTGATGATCGAAAATTTTTAGACGGCCCTTAAATTTTGATGGACTATAAAATATTATGTCATGTTACAACCAGCTAATGACCACAATGATATGCTGGCATGACATGTAATGAGTGCAGCTTATGAAATCTATAAAGATGGAAGCATCAAAATTGTTGATTTAATTCTAACAAAACAAATGATAGTTTGTGAAGTATTACAAGTTCTTGTGCTCCCTTTATGTGGCTTTATTATGCTAGAATTTACATTAAATACAAATAATTTGAAGTATATACTACAGGAGGAGTTCATAAGTTTATTGCTGAAGCAAGGTTATCTCATAATTGTACAACCAGTATGATCTGATCCCAATGCAAATAACCACTTCCTAAGCAACAGTAGCTCAACTAAAGGCAATTGACATTGATGTTATTGAAGGTTCAGAAGTTTTTTTACTATGTTAGATTGTCTCAGAAGTCTGTGGGCCATATACAACCCCACAGTTACTTTTGTTGAATAAGATCGGCCCCTGGCGGACATAACTACACCATAGCATCTAAGCTAATTCTTTTAGCAGTTCCAAGCAGACAAAAATGTGTTGTACCAAATGAACATAACATGTAGCATCATTAGTTGTTAGTCTATATATTATTATTTTGGCTATATTAGCAATTATATTTTCAACTCTTTGCAGCCAGTTGGCTCTCTTACAGCTGTCAGGCCCTCCTTTTTTCCCCCTAATGTTGCAAATCTACCTCCCCTCCTCCCCCCAAGATCCTGCATATCAGAAGTGTACCAAGTGAACATTTGAGATGGTTCTTTACTTTGTAAATTTTTCAAAAGTCTAAACAAAAATTACATTGAGTGAAAAGTCTTTATGTCATGCAGATAAAATTACATTATTCTCAACAACACAAACTAGACATCAAAATGATATAAGTGATTTAAAATATGATTAGTTAGAATTGGAGCAATGACAAGAACACTATCTTCTCCAATGTTTCTTCCAAAATTAACCTTGGTTTTAACAAAAACAACTTTGCCAGCTATGTTTTGAATGTGACAAAATTGGATATCATCTTGTAAAGTAGCTGCTTATACTTGCTTGGGAAAACCAAACCATTCACGAATGACAACACTCTCTTTGTCGCCCCCTCCAACTCATACTACTACAGCCCTGCATCAGGCCCTCCTAGGCCGGTGGCTAACCAGCCACTCCATCTGGGTGATCCTTCACAACTGAATGAAAGAAAATCTCTATAATTCATATTATTGTTGTTGGTTCTTTTCATATGTAATACTTCAACTGCTGTGCAATATATACACCTTTGCTACTTCATGTTGACTCATGCACTTTTATTTGAGGTGGATTATTGCATCAGGCCTAGGTTATGTGTATTTTGATAAATAAAAGTTGAGTAAGTTAGCCCAGGTTATTATTATTTGGATTTGTGTTGTGTAGTCGATAGTTATGAAGTCTAATAATGATGCTGAAACTAAATCAGTATGTTTACATAAGCATTCAACTTTATCGCTCATTATGAGCTTGAAAACAAGTATATGTCCCATTGGGAAAAATTTGCTGGTAATAGTGATCACATTTCCAAATATATACCCAGTGCTTGTTAGTTTTAGTTGTCATTTTCAGTTTAAGTTATAGCGATTTTATAGTAAACTCTGGAAAAACCTGATAGCAAGTTAGTGCCTAAGCAGTATGCATGCATCTTTTGGATTTATGTGTTATACATAGCTATTCTTGATTGTTATGTAAATTATTACTAATGATGATAATAATGATAATTGCAATGATAATAATTATGATAATAACAAGACAACAATAATGATAATAATAGAAATAATAATACTACAAGCTACAATATTGGTTTTGTATACATTGCTATTATAATTATTGTATAATAACAATAATAATTACTATTATTATAAGAAATTTTTCTCCTTTTAACAGCCAATATTTTTAATTATAACCTAACCCGACAATTCGACTTCTTGTCGAAGTCCTCTTCAGGGGTCAGCAGAGGTTAAACTCTGCGT
>WLWI01005141.1_pt1 | contig 10968 bp, 11 predicted proteins | sample 6701501 | NCBI WGS metagenome assembly WLWI01 (sample SAMN12718690, study PRJNA515312) | sponge metagenome | isolation source: marine sponge | host: Mycale hentscheli | place: New Zealand: South Island, Marlborough, Capsize Point | collected 2014-11-01
GTGTGTGTAGATGAGGAAATGGAAGATGATGGGGAGTTAGAACTTGCTATGAGAAGTGGTAAAGTCAGGAGACTCCATCCTATTCCTCTCAACAAAGATGGTAAGACATCCACATGCCACGGACATGCATGCACATGTGTGTTCCTCTCAACAGAGATGGTAAGACATCCACATGCCACGGACATGCATGCACATGTGTGTTCCTCTCAACAGAGATGGTAAGACATCCACATGCCACGGACATGCATGCACATGTGTGTTCCACTTCTCTTCTTTATTATTTCTCTCTGTGTTTGATCTCTCTCTCTCTCCTTCTCATAAAGGCACTCCGGTGTTCCCTATTGTTATTGGAGGACTGAAAGTTAACAACCTGGGCAAGGTGAGTGGGTGGGTGAGTGAGTGAGTGAGTGGGTGGGTGAGTAAGCGAGTGAGTGGGTGGGTGAGTGAGTAAGCAAGTGAGTGGGTGAGTGGGTGGGTGGGTAAGTGGGTGAGTAAGTGAGTGGGTGGGTGAGTAAGTGAGTGAGTGGGTGAGTGAGTGGCTGGGTGGGTGAGTGAGTGGGTGGGTGAGTGAGTGAGTGGGTGGGTGAGTGAGTGGGTGGGTGAGTGAGTGAGAGAAGTATAACTATAGGCATGCAAACTGAAGGCATTTTATCACATTAGATGATAAGAGTGTAGTCCTATAGATGAAGCTAAAACAGTTGTGGATGAAACTATCAGATAGTATAAATGATAAATGGCAGGGTGCACACAACAGTAACTGCTTAAAGTTCGAAAACAAGCTCTCGGCTACTAAATGAGTGATCTTTTTATTGGGGGGGGAGGAAAAAAACCCACATCAAAACTGTATTTGGTAAAGGGACTTCAGTGCCATAGTATTCACAAGTCACATTTTTTTTAAATTACAATAATCTTTATATAGTCTGCAGTGCAATATCAGAGTTCAAAATGGAGTAAGGTCATTCAAGGGTATAGCTGTAGTAGTCCAGCTAGAGAAAGACATTATTAATGGGTTTATGATAGTATATCCAGCAGTAAGTGGAGGAAGTGGGGAGGTGTTATGGTGAGATAGTCAGTGAAATTGAAATGAATGGTCATTGTGGTGTTGTTGTGTGATAGAGTGTGAGAGGAAGGAGAGATACACTAGAGGAATGGTGGTGGAGTAGTGATGGCTGTGTTTAGTTAGCGTAGGTAACAAAGCATACAGTATATCTCAGTCAGTTGTGTTGGATGCAGTGATCATTGTGCTAGGGGATGGAGTGGGCACAGTTAGCCTCAGGGGATAAGCCAGTAAAAGAGGCCAGATGCTCTCGGAGGTGCAGCTTTTTAAAAGGCAGTTTAATGATATTTGTATTTACCCAGTTCTCTTCTATTTCTGGTTTATTGTCTTTTTCTTGTTGCAGATTGTGTGCGATCGAGTTGCCTATCACAGTGAGCGCTACCTCCTGCCTGTCGGCTTTGAAAGCACAAGGATGTACCCCAGCATGATTGAACCCACTCGACGATGCCTCTACACATGCAGAATACTGGATGGAGGAGACACGCCCCTTGTAAGGAATTACTGTGGGCTATTTATTCATTGAAATGCATGCATTGAGGGTCCTTGCAGTTATTGCAATAGTTGCTAAGAAGATAGTTATTGAAATTCTTTACTGGACAGTAGTGTTGTGTAACAATTTAATTACATGTTCCCCCAAGACTTTTGATGGGCTGCCAGATATGTTCCATGGATCATGCTGGCACTTACCTGGTCAGTTCTATGGCATTACTAGGACACACTGATGTTGTATGTCTTTATGCCTGGCTATTACAGAGTTGCATTTTGCTAACCTTCAGCTCCTGGGGGGGGGGGGAATAGGTTGGTTGTATTGTCAATACAATAATGTATTGAATAGAATAGGATGAGAGTGTTAATAATGTCGTGGAGTGCTGCTACGTATCTTGTGCCCATATGCTCTATCTCACCAGGTCTGTCAGTACCCATGGTTTTATTTAGGAAATAACGAGGTATTATTTGGGAAGGTGAGTGGGTTGGGTGGGTGGTGGATCATTCTTTCCGTTCATTGTTTCAATGTTAATGAGTTGCTGCTTTAATAAATTCATCGTGGTTTTATTTCTGCATCCAGCTTTAGTTGCTGTGGTTGTACCTCCCCCTCATACCAGGTGGGATAACTGACCAGAAGGTTCTGCTTTAGTTGCTTGTGCCCTTAGAGGGCGCGAGCTATAGTGTTTTCAGAATGAGGCTTTTTGAATGGTTATATTTGAGGGCAGGTGGTATCAAGATGGAGGTGGAATGGGGGTGAGGTGAGGGTTGACATGTGCCCTTTACACACATTCTCCTTACATAACCTACATAGAGCTGAAGGTAGCATGCTGGCATTGGTCAATTTTCTTTCTATTTCCTGCCTAACCAGTCATACAGTACAACCATAATATATCTCATACTATAATATGGACAGCCAACCCGTGGCATGACAGATATGGCATGAAATAGAAAAATTACGCATGCCAACTTAGATGGAGCAGTGCACATGACCCTTTCCATAGGAACTGACATTAATGAAATTTTAATAGTTTGTGCTGCTGTGAGCTGAAAACCTTCCTTGGCCAATTCCTTTCCTGTTACCCATTTTCTTCTTTTCTTCCTTTACCTTTAAGTTTGTCTGATAGTCTTTTCTTTCACTCTCTCTTTTCTGCTTTTTCTTTTCTCTTTTTTTCCTTCTTCTTCTTCTAAGCATGGTATACCACAGTTGCAAAACCAACCTTCACGCCGCCATAGTTTGATGGGATTTAACTTCAATCAAAACCTTTATTAAGTCCAGGCAAGGTCTCTCTTGGCTGGACAAACTATTTAGACTTTTTTTAATTTTATAATATTAAGGTGGGTGCACACATGACTCTGAGTTTAGAAGTGCATACAGTAGCAGTACTTCTTCACAGATGATGAAAAGTAGTCAAACGAAGTTTACTTATCTATTTAGGTAACAAGATATTTCCTGCATCCTGTTATTACTCATTAAGCATTGGGCAAGCTCTAAACAGCTACAGTAGCAGTTGGAATATGTTAGGGTGAAGGGAAGGCAGTTAAACATCAGTACACACAACACTCATCAGACAGTAGTCTTTCTTGTCTCTCATTGTGATGTGACCTGTTCTTGTAGTTTGAAATGGTTGCCGATGACGATGTGGACAACCCCATTCGTGCCAGCTCTTCTACAGCATGCCAGTCCATTGTGTTGAGGAATATTAACAAAGCTAGGTAAGTTGGTAGCCTTGCAGGCTAGTGAGTAACACGACATCTTTTACACGGGATTTTTTAGAATGAAATTTCAGGGAGTTCAAATCATTCAAATCAGCATTTTTGAAATTTCAAGAGGGAAGTTGCTATTTGCATGAAATTGATGAAAAATTGGGGGCAAGTGTCTTTATGACAGTCATAGTAATTTTTTTTTGGGGGGGGGGGGGAACCATTTTCAAGGGGGAAGAAAATTCCCTCCTATAATTGCCTAAAAATCTTTGCCAGGTCTCCTGTGATGTAGAGTGCTTCTGGTGCACAAGTGTGCAGCAGAAACATACGATATTTAGATCTATGGTATGGAGTCAACAGGCATTCATAACAAACTCCATTTTATTTGGTCTGGCTCTCTTTCTTGGATGTAGCAGATGAAACGAGTGCACAACAATCCAGCTTTGTCTTGAGATGTGATGCCAGAGGTTGCCTGGTGCATTTTATTCTTGTTGTTGATTACAGTGGGAATGTTGGGATTGGAATGTATAAGATCACTTGGGGCTATGTAATTGAATCATTGGCTTGTGGATCCTAATTGCTGGATGTGGAAACATAATCTGCACCCAGAGGGTGGCGTGTGCTATCTCATACCTCCCAGAGGTGAGCCATTATCAGCAGCAATGGAGGGACTTAATGTGGTGTCTACTTCTGCTTTTCACATAGCAATACAATTGTTACTTGAGATAGTCTGTTGTACGTAAAGAAGGAAATAGAATTAAGCTTATAGACATTTATTTATTGGGAAGCTTGTAGTTGAGGTTTAAATATAATTTACCCTCCATGATGTGAATTGTTCTATTGCAACATACAAGCAGGTTGATTACGGGTACCCCCTGGACTAACGACACTCAGCTGGGTTAGGTAGGGTTTTACTGTACATGCTATGGTCCAGTAGGAGTTGTACTAGAATGAGTTTTACCTCCTTTGGGTGTGCACATGTGTATGTGTATGCTACAATTTGGGCCTACTGTGAGTGTGAGGAACAATGGAAGGTTGCTGGACTAGGAGCAGTGGAAGGTTGCTGGACTAGGAGCAGTGGAAGGTTGCTGGACTAGGAGCAGTGGAAGGTTGCTGGACTAGGAGCAGTGGAAGGTTGCTGGACTAGGAGCAGTGGAAGGTTGCTGGACTAGGAGCAATGGAAGGTTGCTGGACTAGGAGCAGTGGAAAACTTTACTAACAAATGGAAGGTTAGACAAGGAGCAGTGTTTGTGAGTGAAAGTCTAGAATAGGAGCAATGTCTTATTGATCAATTTGCATGTCCCTAAGAAACAAGATTAAATAATGCCAGTTACCATACCAACTGGTAATAAAGTGTCACAAACAAGGGAAGGTTTTTTTTTGTTTGTTTTTTTAGTACTGGGAACAAATTCTGGGATAGGAGATTACTCGATGTGAGGAAAGTTAGCATTCACTTAAATAACTTCTCTCAATCAATTGCTCAAACCTGAAGATATACATGAATTGTTGTGTTTTTCTTCAAATTACTGAAGTTAAGGATTGGATAGCATTTTCAATCATGCAAAGAATTGCAGTTGTGCGAGTGAAGCGAGACTCTCACTAACGAGTCTCAATTGAGATTTTGGTGTGTATATATATATATATGGCAAAGTTCAAAGAAATCAATGCGTGTCCACCCCCGGAGGCTACTTAAAAATGTAAACATTAGCGCGGGCGCAAGAAATTCGAGACAAAAGACTTTGAAATAATGCTAGGAAAAGAAAAAAAATGGCAAAGAGCTACAGACACAGAATGGGACGTTCGCAGTTAGGTTTTCCAAAGTTAGGTGAGTTCATTTATTTTTTAGTGGCAGTGGTAAGTTAACTTCGTTAATGCGCTGTTAGCCATAGCTATACGCCTTACGTAACAGATTTGTTCTTACTTGAAAATCCAAAAGTTCAATAGTCAAATCAATCCTTACCCGTATCATCCTTGGAAATTTGATTGGTTACCCCTTGAAAATCCTTTGTCCAATAGTCAAGTCATGAAGAGAATACAACGCAGGTCTTGAGCTGGTATATCCAGTGAACAAGTATGTATAAAAGTGTTGTGTGTTGCTAAAGAATAGCAATAAACTAAACGGAAATATTTAACAAAATTATTAGCAGCTAGAAGTCTAATTTAAATTTCAGTCGGACCAGCTCGCTCACCGTATGTGCTGAAGCACATCACTAGTTCTATTTTATGCCATGACAGTTTGTTCATCATCATCATCATCATATCATATCATCATCATCAAACTCATCATTATCAAAATTATCATTGCACTCTAATAATAGTCATCATTGTTGTTGTTGTTGTTATTGTTGTTGTTTATGCAGAGATAAGCAGGCGACTAATTCAGGGTCTGGCCCGGAGTTTTTTGGTTATTCCAACCCCACAGTACTCAACCTGCTCCAAAAGATGCCAGATGCCAAGAAATGTCCCAAGTACAAGTTTGTGAGATTTGCAGAGCCTAGCAGGAGAGGTGGGCGTAAGGGTGGCAAGGAATCAAAGAAGGTCAGCAGTATCAAGCCAAAAGGGATTGTTTCCAAGAAAAAGATTGTATCAGCCAAGAAATTGCCAGTCCCAAAGTCAGCGTATTCTTCCAAGGGTTCTAGGAGTAGCAATTCCACTGCCATTGCTCCAGTACTTGGCAGTATGAAGGCTTCCCACAGTAATTATCACAGTTTGGGTTCTGTCAATGATGATGATGATTTCTCTGACTCAAGCTCTTCTGAACTTAGTTCTGCCACTGACAATGAGCTTGTTATTGATAGCTAAGTTTTTGTTTGCTTTTATTAACTAACAACACGTTTTCATTACATTAATACATACATCTGTGTACATAAACTTACATTTTCTTTTTAATTATAATGACGTCATTTTGGAATGGCTCGCCCGCGCTATGTTGGTTGCTCCGAAATTAATTTTTTTCGAGAGCAGTTAGTGACGGCTTTCTGGAGTCCTGTCCCAGTCTTAGTAAAGAATAAATAAGCTTCTAGGCTTTTTCTTCAGATAAGTATAAGTTCCTGTGGCAACTGTAGTTTGTTGAGCTATCTAGTGGCAGAAGTTTATTCACGCCCTACGGTACTGTTATTTTGGAAGACCAACAGAGCGGGTGACCGTTCTTAGGCGGCAGTTGGTGGAGCTGAGTTCTAGCCAACTGTGAGAAGGTAATAAGCAATACGGTATTTTTATTTACTAAATCTAAACGAATATTCATTACATTGTTGACTGGATAACGCTGCTTGCTTCATTAAGAACTCGTATGTACACAATGGTGGTTTTATAGCGGTGTTGGGAGTTAGGGAGGCGAGCTGGACGGTTGGAGGTAAACTGCAAGGAATATGTGTGCAGCTAGGCTTAATGAGGCTCTTGTAGTTTGTAAAGCTCCCTGAAGCTTTATCTCGATGTACGTACTATCTTAGGTTCAAAATGAATGTGGGTAATAATGACAGGGACCACCCCAATTCAAGTCCCATCAATTCTCCATCTCCGAGACAGCATGGATCAGCAATGTTGAATGACACCTATGGAAAACAGGCAAGTTCACATACCCACTATAGTTCACTAACGATTCATTTGAAGTGGGCCAGGCTGTAGCAGCTCTGTGTGAGAGAGTATTGTTTGGGCTTTGTGACATGCGTTATTTATAAGGCCAAAGGATTTGTCTACATTTCAATTATTACAGTGTATCATTTCTGGCCTGTTATGTACATGGACATGCATGTATGCATATTATGCTGTTGCTATGCAAATCACCAGGAGCTGGTGGGTGTGGGTGGGTAACATGATTAGAGCAGTATAGGAATCCAGGTAAGGACAGAGTCTTCATGTTAACCAGGAATGAGAAATTTCAGTGTGTGTGTGTGTGTGTGTGTGTGTGTGTGTGTGTGTGTGTGTGTGTGTGTGTGTGTGTGTGTGTTGTGACTGACTGGGTGGGGCATGTGGGTGGCTTTGTGCACACTATTGGTAATACTAGTGTGTGTGTGTGTGTGCATGTGTTTGAGCATGTGCACACATACATACAGAGTGGGATGCGATCAGTAGAACTTACCACTTTGAGGTGTGAAAGTTAAAAATCAATTCTAATTAGAGCCCAATACCACAGCTTTCAACACATATCTGTTGCTAATGATTTATTGATTATAATGTTCTGCCCATGGGAAGGGTGGGTGTGGCCAGATCCTGGATTTCGTGTTAGTTTAGGTGAAACGAATTCTCAGCATTGTTGGATTGGGCACTATGTGTAAGTTTCCCTCCAGTCAAATGGTTTCCATGACAACTCAAAGGGTGTGTGTATGTGTGTGAAGGAATGTACAGGTGATTGGGAGCATGTGGATATGAGTGTATGTAAGATACAGGATAGACTTGAGCTGGAGAAAGAAACATTTGTGTGTTTTTGTTCTATAATAAATACTCATAATTATAATAATAATATACGTATATTATATATATATCTATCTTTCTTTTTCACCCTAGAGTGGGTGGGGTGTGTAGACTGTAATAACCCTGGTTCAGAGCGCATGTGTTAGAATGGGTGGATTTGCAATTTTTTTTTTGTAGGGGCTCTGGTGTGAGCCCAGTTCTCAAAACAGGGGTTAATTGCACCTCACTAGGTGGCCACAGAGGTGGGGGCGGTATGTGGAAGCCATAGTGTGGACCCAAGGAGATGGTGTTGAGGGTATTGTGGGGGCTATTGCATGTGGTAACTGCCTTCTCCTTGGAGTGAGTTGTGCCATTATGAAGCCAACTAGACCCAGGTCCGTGTTTCAAGACGGGTCGGATGTAGCCATTCGGACGCCAACGACCTCGGTGTGAGTTGTCACACCTCCCCGACCCCGGGAGGAGGGGGGGGGGGATCTCGGCGAGTCTTTGGGTGGCAAACCCCTCGGCGCAGTGAAAGCTTAAGCGGCTAGACATCTTATTGGTAGAAATTAGCCCACCCTATTTCCCTGTGTCCAGCAATCTATCAGTGAGTCCTAGCTCCTACCCTGTGTCCAGCTATCTATCAGTGAGTCCTAGCTCCTACTCTGTGTCCAGCTATCTATCAGTGAGTCCTAGCTCCTACTCTGTGTCCAGCTATCTATCAGTGAGTCCTAGCTCCTGCCCTGTGTCCAGCTATCTATCAGTGAGTCCTAGCTCCTACCCTGTGTCCAGCTATCTATCAGTGAGTCCTAGCTCCTACCCTGTGTCCAGCTATCTATCAGTGAGTCCTAGCTCCTACCCTGTGTCCAGCTATCTATCAGTGAGTCCTAGCTCCTGCCCTGTGTCCAGCTATCTATCAGTGAGTCCTAGCTCCTGCCCTGTGTCCAGCTATCTATCAGTGAGTCCTAGCTCCTACCCTGTGTCCAGCTATCTATCAGTGAGTCCTAGCTCCTACCCTGTGTCCAGCTATCTATCAGTGAGTCCTAGCTCCTACTCTGTGTCCAGCTATCTATCAGTGAGTCCTAGCTCCTGCCCTGTGTCCAGCTATCTATCAGTGAGTCCTAGCTCCTACTCTGTGTCCAGCTATCTATCAGTGAGTCCTAGCTCCTGTTGGTATGGGAGGCATGGGTCCATGAAGAGATTATGAAGAGCAGTGGGGGGGGGTGAGCAGGAAGTGTGGGTGGAGAGGAAGTGGTGGGGGGCATCTTGATCTTTAATATTGTATTTTTAATGTGGATAGGCTGATGATGTGGTATTCAGCGATACTGTCCAAGTTACGATTCTTTAAATAACTCATCAACTCCGTGTGGGTTAGGGTTGGGCGGGGTTTGTAAGTATGAGTATAATGATATTTCATTGTTGTTATTGTGAAGTCTCCGTTACTAGCAGTCTAGGAGAGGAGATGAACTCTGTCAGGTCAGGTGGCAGTCTGTTTTCATGTATTAGTTAGTATAATTGTCAGAATCTGGAGCAAGTGACAAGTTGGGAGGCATGCATTGATCAGTAGTCATTTGTAAGCTCTAAATCTGAACCTTCTCTTACTACAACTTCAACATTTGAACTCTGCCAAGCTGATTTCCCGTCCAGGTTGATACAAGACATAGACTTGAATTTGGTCCAGCTACATGTATGTGTGTTTACAACAGTCCAAGTATTGTGAAGTAAATAGCCTATCAACAATCAATTGACTGTTAGTCCAGCTCCCTTACCATTGCTGCACTGCTGAACACACTGCCAGTCACATGTGTATGTGCATACATGTGTAGTGTGTGTGTGTGTATGTGTGTGTGTGCATGTCTTGGCTGCAAGGGAAATTTGTTCAGTTCTTCTTCAGTAACTCTGGGAACAACTCCGTACATAGACTCCCACCTTTGTAGCGCTGTTGTCTCTGTCTTTGTGTAATGCTCCAGTCCAAACGACCTGTATTTGTGATCTATGGAATCCTTACTACTTCTTACTGTTATACACCAGTACGTCCCTAACACTACACCCCTCACATAATACACCCTCACATGTAAGCCTATCACATTGTACCTTCCCCTTTGTATAATTACACCCTTCACATATTACACCCTTTACATATTACACCCTTCACATATTACACCCTTCACATATTACACCCTTCACATATTACACCCTTCACATATTACACCCATCACATATTACACCCTTCACATATTACACCCTTCACATATTACACCCTTCACAATTACACCTTCACACTTTCACCTCCATCACTCTTCACCCCTCACTTTTTTTCACCTCCCTCACCCTCACACATTACACCTTTACAATAATACACATAAATGCTACTGCACTTGTCCTTGTACATAGCACTCACACCTTTATCCTCTACATCCTCACTACACTGACACCTTCAAAATTACACCCTTTCCGTACAGCATCCGTACCACTTGACACTCTCCACAATAGCCTTTACAGCCAATGATTATATATTTTACTGACGTTTCTACTTCTTCCTTCTTGACTTCTTAAGAACTTCAGCAACAAGTGAAAGGTCAGGCTAAGTATGTATGTATTGGCTGTAAAAGTGTCTATTTCAGCAGAGAGTGGCTGAACTATACTCTCCATAAACTCGATACTTGTGACTGTCCACAAGAAAATCAGCTTACAATGACAGAGACCAATTACAGGCCAGAGAACTCAGCGAAATGGAGGGCTTAGTCAGACCTAATGTTGCCCTTCCTTCATTATCACCATCTCATTAACTGTGGTGCCTAACTAGCTAATTACTGATGTTTAGACACTTTGGGGCGTATCTTTTTTTGTTGTTGTTGTTTTACAGCTACTGCTACATTATTGTCATATCTTTAATACTCAATGGTGAAAGTCACAATAAGTAAGACTGCATGTGAGTGATTGAATAATGACCCTTCAGGATCTACTGGTGCTAGACATACAGAGTGACAGACAAAAATATAACCCTCACATGAAAGCACGTTGAGGACAAACCAACAAGTCACATTGTAAGAGGTTCAGATTAATAATTTTCAGAGCAAAGGTTTTAGTTATTATTGTGGGGTTCTAGCTAAATGATATAGTAATTGTTACATCTACCAATTAAGCTAGTTGAACTAGAACCACTGCTGTACGGCCATCTTAGCTAGGAAGAGTGGTGTCAAGCTAAGAAGAGTGGTGTCAAGCTAGGAAGAGTGGTGTCAAGCTAGGAAGAGTGGTGTCAAGCTAGGAAGAGTGGTGTCAAGCTAGGAAGAGTGGTGTCAAGCTAGGAAGAGTGGTGTCAAGCTAGGAAGAGT